>Ga0222632_1000211_pt1 | contig 39719 bp, 43 predicted proteins | sample AntAcemetageno46_FD_179828 | JGI IMG/M metagenome (GOLD analysis project Ga0222632, IMG submission 179828) | Saline water microbial communities from Ace Lake, Antarctica - #46 | ecosystem: Environmental > Aquatic > Non-marine Saline and Alkaline > Saline | place: Antarctica: Ace Lake | collected...
AATATGGAAAATTTTATTGAAAATAAAGATGATTTGGTAAATGGTGTTGTATATAAAACACTGGGTGAAGTTTGTGAATTTAAAAGGGGTAACCCTTTAGTAATTAATAAAATGACCGGCAGTATGTATAATGTATTAGGAGGAGGTATAAAGTTAATGGAACATAAACATGATGTATCAAACACTGGTGAAAATGATTTTGTTATGTCAAATAATGGTTCATATGCTGGATACATTTATAAATATCATAAAAAATTATTTATAACTAGTAATTGTAATAAAGCAGTTTTAAAAGACAAATCATTTAATTATAATTTTATATTTTACTTTTTAAAAATTAAATATCAAAATCGTTTAATTATGTCTGGTGATAAAGGATTTCAAAAAGGACAAGCACAACCCATCATTGATATTAAAAAAATGTATAAAAATATTAAAATCCCCATCCTCCCAAAAGACCACCAAGAAAGAATTGTAGAAAATCTAGATAGAATTTTTAATAATGATTACCAACAGTTAGATTCTCTTGTTAAAACTTTTAAAGATTATGATTTATTCTTAATTTTGCTAAATGAGAACTATCAAGATTTGGAACAATTGAAAGATTTGGAACAACATATTCACTCATTAAATAATATTTTAAAAATGAAAGAAACTATTGGGAAAAAATTATATATGAAAAAATGTTTCTTTGATGTGAAAGGTAAAATGGTTCCGTTAGGTGAAGTATGTGAAAAAGATTTTGGTAAAAGAATAACAAAAAAAGATGATGGTGTTTCTGAAAAAGAAGATTGTGTTAAATATCCTGTATATGGTGGTGGAGGAATTACTTTTCATACTAAAAAATATAATCGTGAGGGTGAAACTTTAATTATTTCACGTTTTGGTGTCAGTCCTAAATGTGTAAGAATCGTAAGTGGTAATTTTTGGCTGAATGATAGTGGATTTTCTCTAAAAAATATAAAAATAAATCAAAAATATTTAGAAGTATATTTACTTTGTAATAAAAATAATATATTTAAATATGCATCCGGAAATGCCCAGTTAAATATGCAAATTAATAAACTATTTACAAAATTTAAAATTCTAGTTCCCTCACCAGAAGACCAAGAACTAGTGGTTAAGCGTTTTAATAAATTTGAAGCCAAAGAATCTGAATATATTAAATCCCTTGAAACAACAAAAAAAGAATTGGAATGTATGTTTGATTTTGTAACTGTTATTATGAAAGAAAATTACAAAGAAGCAGAAGATTTAACACAAAAATCAGAATCTAATAAAGAATTAGAATCGGAGACAAAATTAACCACCGAAACAGATTCTGATGATGAACTTGAAGAAGTGGTATATAAAGAAAAAACATATTTATCTGATGGTGAATATTTCTATAGAATTAAAACAAATGGAGAAAGAGGAAAACTAATATGGATTAAAAAGAAAGGACATATGAAGAAAGTAAATAATTCATTAAAAACCATTAATTTATAATTCATTAAAAACCATTAATTTATAATGGTTTTTAAACAGTTAATTTATAATTATTTTTAAAACAGTTAATTTATAATTATTTTTAAAACAGTTAATTTATAAAATACATAAAAATTGATAATTTAAATAGTTAAATAAATTTAATAGTAATTAATGGTTGAATTAACTTATACAAAAATATTAGACGTTCCTGGATTATATTATTTAGATGATATAAAAGAGAACACATATGACATAATAACTAATCTTGATAAATTAGAATGGAAAGCAATAACACCAAGTAAAAATAGTAGAAAAGTTCAGCATTATGGATATAAATATGATTATAAAACATCTAATATATATGCAAAAGCAGATGACATTCCCGATTTTTTATTAAAATTAAAAAAAAAATTAACTCAAATCTGTTTAAAATTAAATATAATTGATAAATCTTATGAGTTTAATCAATGTATTATTAATAATTATAATTCGGGACAAGGAATATCTGCTCATATTGATAATTTAAAATATGGTAAAGTAATTGGTTGTTTTTCAGTAGGATGTGATGCTAAAATGAAATTTAGTCAAAATGATAAAACAAAAGATATAATAGTTAATAATAATTCAGTGTATATAATGTCTGATGATGCCAGATATAAATGGAAACACAGTATGATTGGTTCTAAAAAGAATGAAAGAAGAATTTCAATTACTTTTAGAAATGTAAAAATTACTAAATAATTATTAGTTAGACTTTTTACATAAAGTTTTAATTTCAGTTATAATTAAAAATCAAGATCACAAACATACTTTATATAATTTACCTTCACGTATAAAAAATAAAGAAATAATTTACAAGATAAAGTAATTTATTTGAATAACAATGAATTTTAGTTTTATTTATAAAAATTGATTAATAATTATTTAATGAATAAAATATAGTGAATATGAGTAAATTAACAATAAATAATATAAAAGATTTATATAAAATAACATTAACAACAACACATTTAACATTTGGAGTACATTTTGATTTTAAAATAGAAAAAGGAATATTACCTGAATCATTAACCCATTTAACTTTTGGACTTAATTTTAATCAAAAAATAGAGAAAGGAGTATTACCTAAATCATTAATCCATTTAACTTTTGGAGCATTCTCTAGTGAAAAAATAGAAGAAGGAGTATTACCTGATTCATTAAAGACAATTCAGTTTGGATTTAATTACAATCATAAAATAGAGAAAAATATATTACCAAAATTATTAACACATTTAACTTTTGGATACAAATTTAATCAAAAAATAGAAAAAGAAACATTACCTAAATCATTGACCCATTTAACTTTTGGATACAAATTTAATCAAAAAATAGAAAAAGGAAAGTTCCCTAAATCATTGACTCATTTAACTTTTGGATACAAATTTAATCAAAAAATAGAAAAAGAAACATTACCTAATTCACTAACCCATTTAACTTTTGGATTTAAGTTTAATCAAACAATAGAAAAAGGAAACTTACCTAATTCAATAATTTATTTAATTTTTGGATCTAAGTTTAATCAAATAATAAAAAAAGAAAATTTACCTAATTCATTAACTCATTTCTAGACTTGTCAGTGTTTTACAAAGTAAAACTCTGATTAAGTCTGTAGCACACTTAATTAGAAAAAATTAATTTTTTCTAACAAGTGTAGACTTTTGGATATAAATTTAATCAAATAATTAAAACAGGTGTTAAAGATAAGTTTAACTTATTTTTTACTATATTACCTGATTCATTAATTCATTTCTAGACTTGTCAGTGTTTTACAAAGTAAAACTCTGATTAAGTCTGCAGCACACTTAATTAGAAAAAATTAATTTTTTCTAACAAGTGTAGACTTTTGGAGAATGGTTTAATGAAGAAATAGAAAATGTTAAATGGCCTAATTGATTGAAGACAATTGAGATTGGTTATTATTTCAATCAACCTATAGAAAATGTTAAATGGCCTGATTCATTAACCCATTTAAATTTAGGAAGCTGGTTTAATCAAAAAATAGAAAATGTTAAATGGTCTGATTCATTAACCCATTTAAATTTAGGAAGCTGTTTTAATCAAAAAATAGAAAATGTAAAATGGCCTGATTCATTGGAGACAATTAAGTTTGGTACTGCATTTAATCAACCAATAGAAAATGATAGAGATAAGTTAAACTTATCTCTCAGTGTAAAATGGCCTAATTCACTTAAATCCCTTACTTTTGGTCATTTTAACCAAAAAATAGAAAATGTTAAATGGCCTGATTCACTTGAATCCCTTACTTTTGGATGTTTTTTTAACCGAGAAATAGAAAATGTTAAATGGCCTGATTCATTGAAGACAATTAATTTTGATTGGAATTTTAATAAACCTATAGAAAATGTTAAATGGCCAAATTCATTACAACATATTACTTTTGGTTATGATTTCTTTCAGCCTCTAGACTTTATGCCAGAAAGTTTAACTAGAATTAAAATTATTAATCCACGGTATGAACATACTTTATGTAATTTACCATTAAGTATAAAAGAAATAATTTTAAGTAAAAAGTTAAAAAATAAAGATATAATTCCATTTGAATTACAAAATAAGGTAATTTACATAAAACATTATTGTTAAGAATCGCTTTTAAAATTGTAATATAAAGAGACTTAATTTATAAAAATAAAATTTAGATTTATTTAAATATCATTTTAGTTATTATGGACATAACAAAGTATTATAAAAAAAACATAAATTCAATTACTTTTGATGATAATTTTAATCAAAACATAGATAATTATATATGGCCTGACTTATTACAATCAATTACTTTTGGGAACTCATTTAATCAAAATATTGAAAAAGTTAATTGGCCTGACACCTTAAAATCAATTACTTTTAGTGATAATTTTAATCAGTCAATAAAAAATATAAAATGGCCAAACACATTACAATCAATAATTTTTACGGGACATTTTAATCAAAATATAGAAAATATAATATGGCCTAATTCATTACAGTGTATAACTTTTGGTTACTATTTTAATCAAAAAATAGAAAATGTAAAATGGCCAAATTCATTACAACATATTACTTTTGGTTACTATTTTAATCAAAGAATTGACAATGTAAAATGGCCTGATTCATTACAATCACTTGTTTTTGGGTGGAATTTTAATCAAAAAATTAAACACCTTCATACAGATTGGCCTGACTCCTTACATACAATAACTTTTGGTTGTAATTTTAATCAAAAAATAAATCATGTAAAATGGCCTGCTTCATTACAAACATTAACATTTGGTAGTCATTTTAATCAAAAATTAAATGATATTAAGTGGATTAAATTACAGTTTTTGCAATCAATTATTTTTGGTAGTAATTTTAATCAAAAAATAAAAAAAATACAATGGCCTGAATCATTAAAATCAATTACTTTTGGTTGGGATTTTAATCAAAAAATAAAAGATGTTAACTGGCCTAAATTTTTAGAATCAATCACTTTTGGTAGTGAGTTTAATCAAAAAATTATAAATGTAATATGGCCTAATTCATTAAAATCAATTATTTTTGGTGAATATTTTAATCAAAAAATAGAATATGTAAAATGGCCTAATTCATTAAAATTAATTGTATTTGGAAATGATTTTAATCAAAAAATAGACAATATTATGTTACCAAATTCATTAGAATCCATTATTTTTAATGGAAATTTTAATCAAGAAATAGAAAATGTTATATGGCCAAAATCATTAAAATTAATTATTCTGGGTTATAATTTTAATCAAAAAATAGAAAATGTAAAATGGCCTGATTCACTACAATTAATTAATTTTAGTAATACATTTAATCAAAAAATTGAAAAAGTAAAATGGCCTAACTCTTTAGAATCAATTGCTTTTGGGGACTATTTTAATCAAGAAATTAAAAATGTATTATGGCCTGATTCACATTCACTTCAATCAATTACATTAGGTCAATTTTTTAATAAAACAGTTGATTTTTTACCCGAAGGACTAACTTCAATTAAAATTTTAAATAAAAATTACCAGTATAACTTAAATAATTTACCTTCAAGTATTAAAAATATAACTTTGTATTCAAAATTAAAAACTAAAAATTTAGTTCCATTAGAATTACAAGATTATGTTGTGTATATATAAAATAAAATTTAATAAAATATTGAAATTTAAAGATTTATTAAATAGTATTTTATTTATAAATGAATAATATCACCAAATACTATTATTTAGAGACATCATCAGTGTCTTTAGATTATAATAATAATAATAATAATAATAAAGATAAAGATAAGTTAAAATATTCTGATTTATTATTATGTCAATCAATTATTTTTGTTCACTTTTTTAATTATGAACTAAAAAATGTTAAATGACCTGAATCACAATTACCACAAATAATTATTTTTGGAAATAAATTTAATCAAAAAATAGAACATATAAACTGGCCTCATAAATTACACTCACTAACTTTTGGCGATAATTTCAATCAAAAAATAGAAAGTGTGACTTGGCCTAATTCATTAAAATTAATATACTTTGGGTATAATTTTAATCAAAAAATAGAAAATGTTACATGGCCTAATTTATTAGAATCAATTACTTTTGGTAGTAATTTTAATCAAGAAATAGAAAAAATAGAATGGCCTGATTCATTACAATCAATTACTTTTATTAACTACCGGTTTAATCAAAAAATAGAAAATATTAAATGGCCTAGTTCACTAAAATATTTAACTTTGGGTAATAATTTTAATCAAAAAATAGAAAATATTAAATGTCTTAATTCATTGGAATCACTTATTTTTGGTAATAATTTTAATCAAAAAATAGAAAATATTAAATGGTTTAATTCATTAGAAACACTAATTTTTGGTAATAATTTTAATCAAAAAATAGAAAATATTAAATGGCTTAATTCATTGGAAACACTTGCTTTTGGTAATAATTTTAATCAAAAAATAGAAAATATTAAATGGCCTAGTTCACTAAAATATTTAACTTTGGGTAATAATTTTAATCAAAAAATAGAAAATATAAAATGGCCTGATTTATTGCACTCAATCACTTTTGGTAATAAATTTGATCAGCCTTTAGACTTTATGCCAGAAAGTTTAACCACAATTCACATTCGTAATCCCTTGTATGAACATACTTTATGTAATTTACCGTCCAGTATAAAAAAAATAATTTTACATAAAAAGTTAGTCAATAAAGATATAATTCCTTCTGAATTACAAAATAAAGTAACTTATGTCTATTAAATTATAAATTGTTATTTTAATTATGATGGTTATTATCAAATATTGTGTCACAATTAAAATTAAAATTAAAATTGAAATTAAAAATTCAAAAAATAGTTTTTAATTGATATGAACCAGCCTTATACATATGATACAGAATCAAAGATTTTATTTTTTGATCATCATTTTAATCAGAAAATAACAACTAATAAATCATCTATATATATGACTTTATGTTGGTTGACTTGTCAAAATATAGTAAATATAAAATGGCCTGAAACAGTAGAAAAAATTGTATTGGGAATGAAATTTAATCAAAAAATAGAACATATTAAATGGCCAAATTCATTGAAGACAATGAATTTTGAACCCTATTTTAATCAAAAAATAGAAAAGGTTAAATGGCCAACATCACTAAAATCATTAAAATTTGGTTTCTGGTTTAATCAAAAAATAGAAAATGTGAATTGGCCTGATTCACTGCAAACGATCACTTTTGGTGATCAATTTAATCAAAAAATAGAAAATGTGAATTGGCCTGATTCACTGCAAACGATCACTTTTGGTTATGAATTTAATCAAAAAATAGAAAATGTGAATTGGCCTGATTCACTACAATCAATTACTTTTGGTAATGAATTTAATCAAAAAATAGAAAATGTGAATTGGCCTGATTCACTACAATCAATTACTTTTGGTAATGAATTTAATCAAAAAATAGAAAAAGTAACATGGTCTAACTCTTTAGAATCAATTACTTTTGGTTATCATTTTAATCAAAAAATAGAAAAAGTAGCATGGCCTAACTCTTTAGAATCAATTACTTTTGGTTATCATTTTAATCAAAAAATAGAAAAAGTAGCATGGCCAAACTCTTTAAAATCAATTACTTTTAGTTTTGATTTTAATCAACCTATTGAAAACATTAATTGGCCTGATTCATTGCAATCAATTACTTTTGGTTGTAAATTTAATTATCCTTTAGACTTTTTGTGCCAGAGGGTTTAACTACCATTAAAATAAAAAATCCATTGTATAAACATAGTTTAGATAATTTACCTTCAAGTATAACATCAATATTTTTACATTGCAGATTTAAAAATAGAAGTTTGATTTCGCCTGAATTATATAATAAAGTAATTTTTCAATAAATAATTAAAATTTACAATAAAAAATATTCGATAATTTCTTTAATATATGTGTTAGGTAAAGAGTGTAACACTCAAATATAAAAAATTGAAATTTTAAATTATTTACACAACAGAATCATTATTATGTTAACTAATCACATGTATATGATCTATAGAATGTTTGTAACAAACACGAATTTGAGTGAGTGTAATCTAATTGGGATAGAGTTTAAAGATGATTATTATCTTCCATTTAACACAAGTTATGTTGAAGACCAAATTAAGAAAGGAAATGCGATGACTAATTACAGTGAATCTTCAACAGATCCACCATATATTAAACATATTAAGAGTATTTTGATGAGCTATTCAGGTAAATTTGAAACAATGAAAAATTGTGCTATTAATTTTAAGAATGAAACCACCAAATGTGTTTTTACAGTTATGTTAGTAAGAGTTGATGATATTCATTTGATAACTCCATCGATGTTTTCTCTTGACTCTGGTTATACAAATAAATCATTGTTGGAACTTTTTCACAATCATATCAAGTTTCAAAATCTGCAGGTATCAATTGTTTCTAATATTATTAATTCTATCATTGATAATATTATTCTTGAAGTTGCTGATGAAAGATTGTATAATACAAAAGCTTTGACATTTAAGGATGATTTGAAGATCAAATTGTTTGATTACCAAATTGATAATATTAATTGGATGATTGATAGGGAAACAGAAGGATACAAATTTTCTCTTGTTTTTGATAAGATTATTGATTTGCCAGACGGAAGAAAATTTAACTACAATCAATGTAAAATGATATCAAATGAAGAGCATGATAAAACTAATATTATGGATTTTAGAGGAGGAATTATTATGGACGAAGTAGGAATTGGAAAAACTGTTCAAATTTTGTCGCTAATTAAAAATAATCCCGAAATGAAAACAGTAATTTTGGTTCCAGCTCATCTTGTTTCTCATTGGCATTCTCAAATGGAAAAGCATTTTAAATCCGAATTCAATAATGTTTCAATTGTTTCGTTTGACGAAATGGCAGTAATTGATAAAAGTTATGAGAGACTTATTATTGATGAAATTCACGAAATTTTTACACAAAAAAAAGAAAATCAACTTTTTAAATTGCCATGTATTAAATTTAGATGGGGTCTGTCTGCTACTCCCTTTCCAGAGGGCATTAAGAGTCTTCTTAATATGCTTCAATATCTTATTTGGGATCCAAGTATCTCATTCTTTTCAATTAAAAACTATCATTTGCTCCCCCTATGGAAGAATATGTTTAGATGCAACACACATAAATCTATTATCAAGGAAGTAGATATTAAGAAGGTTACAGAAATTAATCATTTTATTGGTTTGTTGCCAATTGAAAAAAGTATTTATGATACAGAGGCTATGAATGGTAAAACTGATAATCTTACTCTTCGTAAGATTTGTTGCAATCTTCATATGATTTATAACGATGGTGAAGTAAATGAAACACTTTCTAAAAAAGTATTTATTGAAACAACAATTCAATATTATAAAGTAAAGCATGAACAATCAATTGCACACGAGATTAGTCTAAATAAGACCCTTGATGAAATTAAAACACAAATTAAAAAGGTTTATTTGATACCAGTGGTATCAAATGAACTGACACAAAGTTTGCATCATTATGAGAACCTAGTAAAAGAAGCACAACGTGAAGTGGAATCTAAAAAGTCACAATACGAGCATATTACATCGTGTCTAAATGATAGCGAGGAATGCCCTATTTGTATGGATACTTTGCCCAGCCCCTTTATGATTACTAAATGCAAACATTTCTTTTGCACTCCATGTATTACCAATTCACTCAAACATGTTGCAAAGTGTCCTGTTTGTAGAACTCCAACAACTTTGAAAGAATGTACCCTAATTGCAGACAATGTACTTTTCCCTACATCATCAAAGATTTCAGAAATTCTTAAGATTGTAAATTCTTCAACTAATAAGTTTATTCTTTATACACAATTTCCATCAATTGTGCACACACTTATTGAAGTACTCAATTCACTTAATATTCCAACAACAGCTCTGGGAGATGCAGATCCCAAGGTTTTTGATAAGTACAGGGTAATTGTTGCTTCTTCTACCAATCAATCATCAGGAATTGATTTAACATATTTTAATAACATGATTATTTTTGAGCCATATATTCATGATTATAGATATATGAAAGCATATGAGAAGCAAATCATTGGAAGAATTAACAGACTGGGACAAACTAAGAGCTGTAATGTTTTTAGAATTATTTCTAATAAGACAATCGAATCAGATATTTTCTTTAAATCATAAGATTTCTAAGATAAATTAAAATAAATTGGTGGTAATTCATCAGAGTCACACGATGCTACCATCAATTGAGATGATTTTTTTACTAGTGATGATAACTTATCATTTAATAAATCTGTATCACTGAAAACATCACTATAAACCATCTCAATATTATTTACAATCATATTAATTTTGATTCCAAACTTTTCGGACCATTTATCAATAAATTGTTTAATAGTTATATCATCCGTTTCAATGTATTTTTTCCATACAGTTGTTCCTTGACTATTATTTTGTGGTGGAATAGGTTCTGAGTAAAGATACATATTAAGTGCAGAATTAATAAAATAGGATCTATAATTTTCAATTACTTCCGAATTTTGTTCATTTAAATATTTTAACATTTCTAAAGTTATTAAAGATGCAACCATTGATGTTGTTGTTGCCATTGCAGGAATAATTTTTCCTACTATTTTTCTTGTAATTAATTTATCTATTTGGTTAATTCCATAGTTTTCACTACGAAGTGATGATATCAAATGAATCCATTCAACATGATTATTTAAATCATTGTCTTTTTCAAAAGTAACTGGAACTAAGGCAGTTGGTGCACCAACATTCAAAATACTTTTTTCATTTTCATCTCTAATATCTTCGTCTTTTGTTGGTATAAATTTATTTTTTATAATAGTTGGTTTTAATTCATGTAAATATTCATCAATTAACATATCAATTTCCTCATTATTGACTTGATAATCTTGCATACTAACTTGAGCAAATACATTTATCGAAGTTATAATATATTCTTTCAATTTTGATTTAATGATTGGCTCAGGTTTTCGCTTTCCTGCTGACCAAAACAAAGAACCATCACTGTTTTCTTTATTAGATGGAAAATTATGAAGAAGTTGATTAATATCACTATAAAAATACTTGTGATATTTTTCAATGAAATACTTGATAACTCCTTTTGTCTTGGTAATATCATATTTAAACAATTGATTCATTTCCTGAATAAGTTTATTTTTATCATGACATGGCAATGATTTAATATAGTCTGGATTATCCACATATTTAGAAACATGTGAGGGAAACTCATTAAATATATATTCAAACTTTTCTTTTGCCCAATGAATTGTATGTTCAGGTTTATTAGGAAAACTTTTAAGGGTACACACTGGATAAGATTCATCAATATCATTATCATTTGATGCTCCATAATGTTCTGTTACATGGGGAATAATAGCTTGAGTATTACCTTTTGAACCTTGAGTTCCACTTTCAAATAAAGGCAACTGATATTTAATAGCTTGTTGATCCATATAAAGTCTCGCCTGATAATTATCCAAAGCATTAAAAATTATATCATGATTTTGATAAAATTCTTTATTAAATTTATCTTCTGATTCTATTGACATTTTATCTTGTAAAGCATCGATAACTAATTCATCCTGAAATGTTTCAATGGTTTCTTTTGCTGACTCACTCTTTGACTTATTTAAATGGGATTGATTAAACAGAAATTGACGAGATAAATTACTTTCTTCAATTCTATCAGGATCAGTTATAGTAATATTTTTAATTCCCAACATTACAAGATTTTTTAGCAACTCACAACCAATTGCTCCAGAACCTACAATAAATACCTTTTTATCCTTGATTGATTCAGGTATACTAAGATGTTTATCTTCCCAAAAATACCATTGTGAAATAGGTTGATATTTACTTGTTACAAATTTAATTGCTTCTGAAGCAACTAAACCTCCAAAGTATGCATTAACAACTGGATTTTGTTTGGTTGTAATATCTTTATTTTTTACCCAATAATTAAATTGTTCTTTAGGAAATTCTGGATTCAAAAAATCTTCCATCAATGTTGGATTATAAAGTTGTTTAGGAAAACTTTCATGATTGATTTGAAGAGGTTGTTTAATTCTTGTAACATATCCATTTTGAAAATCAAAAGTGCTCTTGGGAAAATCTTGTAGTTTAAAAATATAGGGAGATTTAACATCAATACTCCATTTTTTATCCATTAGGAATATTGTATCTGTTCCAATAATATTTTTAAAAATAACTTTATGAGTATCTGTTAAATTATGTTTTTCACTCAGTGATACATATCCATCAGAAGTAATATTTTTAATTGGTACTGTTGAAATTGATTCACCATCATTATCATTTACTTGATATGACTTGAAATCATTAAAAATAAATCCATTACTTGGTGTTGTTCTTGAATAAATCATTGGTCTTTGAATATCATCTAATTTAGAATGATTCAAATAAATAGTTAAATCTTTAGCTTGACCTGAATATTTTTCTAATTTTACAAATGGATTTAATACCTTTAGTTTATCAAAAAGCACTTGATATCTAAATTCACCTTTTTTATTTTTATAATAAAAACCTGTTTTACTATCTTCTTCTGTTACCTTACCTTCATCTTGAAGATAAATTGTACCAACACCTTGTAAAACTAAATTTTTCAAAACTTCTATTGCAAATGATCCCTTTAATCCTAAAACTAATATACTAGAATTAGTAATACTTAAATGAGACTCTTTACCCAGAGTTAAAATTTGACGAGAATAACGATTTTCTGACATACACTATTTTATTAATTCAGCATTAAAAAAATTCAATTTTAATCAATTTTCTGAAATAATATAATGAATTTATTAACTAAAATAATTAACACCTGGATTAATAGTAACAAAATCATCTAACACACAATGATGACCAATACTTGAATTTCTATTGATTGATACAAAGTTATTAATTGTTGTATAGGGAGCAATTGTCACTCCATAACTTATTGTAATACCATGTCCAAGATTTATAATATCGGGTAAGATTATTTCTTTAGGAATTAAATTAATATATAATTTGTAATTTATCTGATTATTATTTAAAAAATAGTTATATACTTTATTTTTACTAGTTGGACTATTTACTCCTAAAATATAATTATTAGATAAATTACATGAATACATTTCAGAGAAATATTCATTTATTATTAGTTTATTATTTTTATATAATACTGTTTCATCATGAGAATCTAAATTAGAAATAATATCTATTTCTTTATCTAAATTATTCCTTACTAAGATATCAATGTGACAAGATAACACAGAATTAGAATGTCCTAAAATAACTTTCATATTAAATATTTATTTATTTATATAGTTAATATGAAAAAATTTATTATTAATTTATGTCCAACTGGAGTTATTCCAACAAAAGAATTAAATCAGTATTCAGCAATTTCATCTGATGAAATAGCAACAGATGTTGTTTCTGCTTATAAAAAAGGAATTCAAATGGTACATATTCATGCGAGAGATGAAGAAGGTAATAACACTATGAATAAATATGTTTATGCTGAGATCATTTCAAAAATTAAAGTACAATGTCCCGATATTATAATAGTAGTATCATTAACTGGTAGAATTGATAACACATTTGAATCACGATCTGATGTTCTTAATTTAAAAGGTCTAACAAAACCGGATATGGGTAGTTTAACTTTATCTAGTCTCAATTTTAATAAAAGTGCTAGTATAAATTCTCCCGAAATGATTGTTAAATTATTAGAAAAAATGAATCAAAAAAAAATAAAACCAGAATTAGAAGTTTTTGATGTAGGAATGATAAATTTTTCAAAATATTTAATTAAAAAAGGTTTACTCCAACCTCCCTATTATTATAATATTATTTTAGGTAATATATTTTCAGCTCAAACTGTGCTTTCAGATGTTACTAGTTTAGTTAATGCTTTACCTCCTGATTCATTATATTCTATAAGGGGTATTGGTTCTCATCAATTAACCTCAAATATGTTGGGTGTAATTTATGGTGATGGTGTGAGAGTTGGATTAGAGGATAATATTTATTATGACAACAAAAGAACAGAATTAGCAAGTAATGATAAATTAATAGATCGTGTTATTAGTTTATCAAAAATAAATGAGCGAGAATTATATACATGTTCTGAACTTCGAACTATTCTAAAGTTAAAAAAGATTGGAAATCATGAATCACAATAGATTCATTAAAAGTTTTATCAGCTAAAACCATTATTTTAGTTTTTGTATCTAATATATCATATTCTATCCAGGTATTAGGGTAAATAGTGATTGTATCATTTTTAGATAAAAAATATTCTTTTTTAATATTTTTTTTATTTATCAATGTTAATTTAATATGTCACTCTACAATAAATAAAAATTCTTTAAAATTTATAATTGCATGGTTACCTCTTTTCATTGGTTTTTTTGAAATAAAGTTATCAATATAAAATATTCTTTTGACGGGATTAAATGATAAATTATTAATACAATGTAAATCTCCAATTTTATTTGGGTTAATTTTTGTTTCAAAATTATCACTACTAAAACTATTTATTTTATCACAAACATATTTTATTTCTTTTTTTGTTAATTCAGGATACATTGGTAATGATAATATTGTTTTAGATAATTCAATACAATTTTTATTATCATAGGACATTTTTAAAGGAATTTCTTCTGATAAGGCTGTTGGATAATGAATTGATGTTTCTATGTTATTATCTGCTAAATATGCTTTTAATTTATCCCGATAAATTGTTTGAATAACCATTACATGATAAACAGGAATCATTTTACTATGATATTTTGGCAAAATTATATTATTATTATTTTTTAATAATTCATAATAATATTCTGCATTTGTTCTTCTGTGTTCATTATTTTTATCCAAGTATTTTAATTTAATATCTAATTTCAAAAGTAACTTCATTTTTAATACCTAAATAATTTTGTTTTAAATCACAAAATTTAACTTTCATTATTTATTATTTTAACTTATAAATAGACTTTTAAACTATATAATGGAACAATATAAAGAAAACGAATTTGAAATTGGAATTGATGAAGCAGGACGGGGATGTTGGTGGGGTCCTGTGTTTGCTTCGGCTGTTATTTGGCCAAAAAATACAACACACAAAACAATAACTGATAGTAAAAAATTATCAGAAAAAAAAAGAAATATTTTAAGACCATGGGTTATAGAAAATTGTTTTTATGGGATTGGTTCAGCTAGTTCTGTTGAGATTGATTCAATGGGAATAGCTCTTGCAAATAAATTAGCAATGAATAGAGCTTTAGAGAATTTAAAACAACAATTATTAAATAAAAAGGTTATAATGAAACCAAAAGATATTTTTCAATATAAATTATTAATAGATGGTATTGGATTTAAGGAAGAAAATTTTAAAGGTTTTACGATAGAAAATATAATAAAAGGAGATGGTAAATATTTATCAATTGCAAGTGCAAGTATTTTAGCAAAAACAAGTAGAGATAAATATTGTGAAGAAGAAGGAAATAAAGATGAATTTAAGAAATATAATATTTCCCAACATAAAGGATATGGAACAAAAGAACATCGTAAAAAGTTAATAGAATATGGGAATAGTTCTCAACACCGAAAAAGTTTTAGACCTTGTTCTGAACTTTAATTTTAATTTTAATTTTAATTTTTAATTTTAATTTTTAGTTAAATAATTAAATAACATTGATATAATGGAAAAAATATATCAATATTATTTTATAAATGAAGAGGTTATTAAGATAGAATATTCTAGTAATTTAAGAAAAAATTATGCGGATGATTTATTTGAAAAAGTGCCTGATCATATTATTAAAATGGTTGCTAAAAAAGAACTAATCAAATTAAAAAAAATTAATTTTAGTTGTCTTTTGGCAAAAATAGGATATAATAAAATAGAATTGGGTAAATTACTTTGTAATAAAACATATCATCCCAAGTGTTATTTTAATTTAGATAATATAAGTGAAAATAAAAAATATTTATTAAAACCTGCATCTGAAAGTGGAGGTAAAGGTATTAAAATTGTTGAAAATATAAAGGAAATACCAATAAATCATTTTTTGCAGGAGATAATTGAGCCAGATTTTATTGAGGGGAAAAAGTATGATTTACGTGTTTATTTGTTAATAATAAAATATAATAATAAAAAATATTATTATTTAAGTACTGATGGAAAAATCAGAATATCTTTAAATAATTACAAAATTGATGATGCAAAAAGTGTAATTATAAATTCATCACAAATAAACAAAGACAGTAATATTTTTCATCAACAACTTAAATGGTCTTATTTAAAAGATTATAATTTTAATGAAATAGAAAAAATAACTGCAGATTTCATATCACTATTAAATATTGATAATGTAAATAATATATTTAATATATACGGATTAGATTTTATTAAAGATATTAATAATAAATACTATTTATTAGAAATCAATAATTTACCCAATTTTTATCATCCTAATGATTCTAAAGATATTAAGGAAATGAAAACTAATATAAATCAAGAAATTAATAATATTTTAGAAAATATAATGTTTGATTCAGATAATATATTATCTTTTTGGCAACTTTTTCTTCCAAAAACTAATATTCATTTTGAAATTTAATTCTAATTGTTTAAAGTATGTTTTATTAAAATTTGGTTTATTTTTTTCAAGAATTTTGAAAACATAATTTTCTAAAAAGAGTATTTGTTCTTTGGGAGTAAATTTAACATTTAATTCATTTTTTAGTTTGTCGGTCCATAACAAGTGATTTTTTAAATCAGAGACAGAATGATTTATATCTGCTAATTTAACCAAGTAAGCAATTGACTCAAAATCTTTATTAAAAGTATAATTAGATGTATCAGTTGCCAAAATAATTTGTTTAAGAAATTTTGAGTTAAATTTAATTTGATATTGTGATAAAATTTTATTGGTTTCAACATAGTGAAAATATTCTATATTTTTTGTACTTTTAGTTAATCCAGGATGTTTAATGTCATGACCTAGTAATCCAAAAATGAAAGTTAATAAATCTATTTCATTTAATTTTATATTTGAATTACACAAAAAATCATATCCCTTTATTAGCTACATCTATGACATGATATTTGGAATGATATGGCACATCATTGTAATTTTTTAATATTTCATCGACTACTTGGTTAAATAATTCTTTATTTTTAATATTAATTTTATCATACATTAAATCCATTAACTATATTATCTATATATATAAAATTCATTTTTTTTTACACCAAGGTAAAAGGTCCACTAAAGTGATTTTTATCTTTTACCCAAAAACTTTCACCATGTGTTATTTTTTTTCTAAGAGGTAAGATAACAAATTTTTTATTATTAGGATAATATATAACATGTGAATATAATTGGTGAATTGATTCTATAGGTAAACCATAAATATATGCAGTAATATTAATTTCATTATAATGATTTAATTTTAATCTTCCCATAAAATAATGATTTTTAATTTTTTCAGGTAAATCTAAAGGGATTGTTTCTTTAATCATTACTAGTGGTTTTGGTTGAGATATAATTTTATCGGAGAAAGGATTTATTTTATCTTTAATAGTTATAAGATGTGATACTGTATTATTTATAAAGGTTTCTTTTTTAGAGTTAATAAGATATATTAAAACAAAAATAATTAAAACAAAGATTAATTCCATTAAATAAAGTGATAAAAATATTTTATATTATATATTTTATTAATAATGGAAGTAAAACCTTTTTTTAGTGATATAAAAGAGTATGATTATTTTGAACCTATTAATAGATTAAAAAAAAATAATACTTATTTAGAAAAAGTTAATTTGATAGATAATAAAGATAAAATATTACAATCTAATGAGGACAATGATGTAGTAATTCATAATTATATAAAATCAACTAATAATTGTAGAATAATAATTAGTTTTAAGAAAAAACTAGATATATATTATTATTATTTAAAAGAATTAAAATATAATAAAAAAGTATTGGAAAATATATTTTTTCAATTATATATTGATGAATTAAAAAATGAGGATGAATTAGATGATAAAATAAATTCTAATGAAGACAATACACTATTTATTTATGTAGTAAATGAATCAATTATTAAAAATTATTCAACTAATAAAGATATTTATGTTTGTGATAATTTAACTAAAACTTTTGATGTAGCAGGGATGTTATTACACCCAGGTTCTATTCATTTTATGGAGAAACAAAATTGTAGACCTATCTTTTATTTTAAAGGACTAACTAAAATTAAATTATTAAAAACTTTTTTTTCTAATTATACCCTTAATGAAAAAGAAAAATCACTCATTTTAAATTCAGCTGTTTTATTTTCTTATGGTGTCAGAGATATGAATGATATTGATATGAGTATTATGAAAAATGATATACCTCAATCTGTTTTAGATGCATTTGAAAAAGAACATGATATTGATATTGTAACACAAGGAACTGATTCTTATGAAGAATTATGGAAAAAAGATATATCTCAAATTGCAACTTTATGTGGTTTAGAAAATGATGGAGGATTATATGATCTTGTTTATCATCCAGGATATTATTATTATTTTTGCGGATTTAAATTTTTAAGATTTAAATGTGAAATATTAAACAGAATGAGAAGAGGTAACCCAGCCCAAATAACAGATTTATTAGTAATAAAAGAAACATTTAATTTACCTCTAAAATTAAAAATACCTCAGAGGAAAAAAATATGGAATGATGAGTTAAGAAACTATCAAATAGTACCAATTGATGAAAAAACAGCACTAAGTACTATTAAATATTATTTAGAAAAAAGATATAATATGATCAAGTCAGTTGATGAAGTAAGAGCCTTATTTTAATAAGAAATTATTTGTTAATAAAAATTGATTATATTATATATTTACATTAAATTCATGTTTATTTATGGAAGAAATACCAACAGTAACAGATAATATAATTGAATCTATTTCTAATTTACAAGGAGTAGTAGTAATTGAGGAAGCACCAGAACCAGAAGATATTGATATCGTTGATGAAATACCAATTGAAAGAAGACAACGAATAGATGATAGTTTAGTAGCTGATTTTAAAACAGTTATTAATTTTGAAAATGAACATAAACATGGAAATTTTAATAGTCTGGGTAGAAAGATGCCTCGTGACGAAACAAGAGAAACTAATACCACAAAAAAAGTAATTGATGCAATGAATCATTATTCATATAATGCAAGTGCACCAGAATATGGTTCTGGGATAGTTTTTAATGTACTAACTTTATCTGGAAGATATTGGTATAAAAGACGATATATTAGAGAAGGTTATTATGGACATTATCGATCAAGTGGAAGAGATATGTTTGTTGGTCCAGGTTATCATTCTTTGGTTTCAACTGTTGAAACTTGGGTTAATCATGAAAATAATACTCCAGAAGTACCAATTGATGATGAAGAGAATTTAACCAGAATATTTGGGTCAAAGATTCTTATTTATGTCCAAGAAAATCATATAGGAGGTGCTTATCGTGTAGGATTAGAAGATGAGTTAGCAGAAGATGGTGATTATGTTATTTTTCCTCAAGGACATCATGTATTGCCTAATGATAATTATCGTGATGTAAGCATTGTAGAATTAGTACCAAATGAACCTTTAACATTGGGACCTTTAACTATTCTTTTTATTAAAGAAGGTTATATTGGAGGTGCTTATTCAAAAACAGATGGTCGTTATGCTATTTTTTCACCAGGACCTCCCTATATTTTTAATAAAAAAGATTTTTATGATTCAATGATTGTACAAAGAACAACTTCTCAATTTAAGATTGGGCCTGTAAACTTTTTAACACTTTCAAAAGGTTACTTGGGTTCAGCCACTCATAAAACAGGAAAAACACAATATTTATATCCAGGAAAAACTTATCAATTACATGACAAAGATTTTTCAGATATCAAGGTTATTAAAAGAAGTAGCAAGTTTGAATTAAGTTCATGTTATTTTGTAACTGTTCAAAATGATTATTTGGCATGTGCTTTAAATAAGAGAACCGGAGATTATCAATTATTTGAACCAGGACACACTTACCAGTTATCAAAAGAATTATATGATGAACCAGAATTGCAACAATATACATTGAATTTTAAGATAGGACCTTATTATTTTTTAACAGTAGAAGAAGGATATATGGCAGGAGCACTGAATAAGAGGAAAGGAGACTTTGAGTTATTCAATCCCGGTGAAACATATAAACTTCATTCATCAACTTATGATTCCCCAATTATAAAAAAGATAGATTCGTATTTAGTAACATGTGGTCATTATACTAAAATTACACCTCGTGATGATATGTTGATTGGTGCTTTTAAATATGAAAATGAAAGAGAAAAAACAGAATTTGTTGTATTTAACGAGCCTGTTATAATTCATTCTAATAAAGATTATTATGGATTAGAATCAATCAAGAAATATTCAAATGAACCACAGATATTTGGACCTTATAAAATTGTAACTGTTCCAAGTGGACAAGCAGGTGTTTTTAATTGTCAAGGAAAACTTGATATAAAAGAACCTGGATGGTATAAATTATCAGCAGAATATGAGTTTATTGAATTTGTTCCATTAAAAACATTCCCAACCAAGATTGAAGTTAATTTTACAACAAAAGATGGTGTATTAATGAAAGTAACTTTGACTGTTGTTTGGACAGTAGAAGATCCCCGTCAAATTGCTCTTTATCCAGGAGGTTTAACTAATATTCGGAAAGAAATTGTAAATCAGGCTGAACTAGTTATATCTCGTTTGTGTCGTAACTATAATAGAGATCAGATTTTACCTACTAAACAAGATGTTCTTATGAAGATTGGAACTAGTGCAGATGAAAAAACTGTAAAAGAAGTTCTAATAATTAATGATAAAGAAACCGAACAATTATATGTATTCCTTCAAGAATCTTTTTCAACATCTTTAATTAAATCTTTATCTACCTCAGACACAGGAACAGTAATTAAAACAGCCAGAATTGAAACTTTTATTTTGATGGATGAAGGAATTAAACAAAATCTTCATAAAATAACTCAGTCAATTGTTGACACCAACAGACAAAAAGTAGAAGCAGAAAAAGCACTCAATCAACTTAATAATGAATCTAAATTGGCAGAAGAAAAAGAAAAAGCAATAGCATCAGTTGCTATTGAAAAGGCAAAAGCAGAATCTACAGTTAAACAACATGAATCCTTATCATATGTTAAAATTGAGAAAGATAAAGCAATCGTCCAAGCAGAGATTGAAAGAGAACAAGCTAAAATTATCTTAGAAAAGACTAAAGCAGAAACAGAATCCAAAACATTAATAGCTAAAGCAGAAGCAGAAGCTATAAGGATGAAAGCAGAGGCAGAAGCAGACAGTATAAGAATGAGATTAAATGCTGAAGCAGAAGGTAAAAAAAAGGCGATGGAGGCTGAGAGTATTATGTCAGATAAACAGTTTCAAATTGAATTAGCTAAATTAGATGTTGAAATGGCAAGAGGATATGGTGCCGCAGCATGGAAGAATCCAGATAAACTAGAAAGATTGTTTGAAAAATTTAAGGGACGTGTTACCATGGGAAATGTAGATTTAGGAGAAATGATCCTTAGAGAAAGAATGGATGATCATGATAAGCCTGAAGATATGAGAGCCCCAATCAAATCATCTATTTTACGTTCAGTAGGATTAAATTCACTTGATAAATTATAATTTTACAAATTGTTTAATAAGCCCATAATTCCTGAACATAATATTATTTATATGTAAAGGACTTTCTTGCCAACAATTATCTATTTCTTTATCAGTGTGTAAAATAAGTAATTGATTATTAACAATAGATGTATTATGTGTATAACTAAAATAAATAAGTTTAAATGTTGTTTTATGTATCAGATTGACCTTAGATATAAATTGATTTATATATTCTAATTCATTTTTTTCATAAAAATCTTTATGTTGAGGTAAAATTACTCTAGTTGACATTGATTCTTGTATTCTGAAAAATATAATTGGATCACTCGAATTTAACATATTAATAAATCTAGTATGTCTTCTCAAATATTTAGTTTTCATTTTTTTAAAATTAGATAATTTACAATTTAAATCATGACGAAATCTTATATAATATTTAGAATTACTAGGAGTGATTTGATTTTCTATTGTTAATAATTCAAAATCTTTTTTATCTAGAAAATTAATATTATTAAATAATATTTCTAAAATTGTCCACATTGATGTTCCTATATAATCAAACAAATGGGTTTCTTGATTTATTTTTATTGTATTCAAATATAATTTAAAATAACAATTATACCCCAAAGATATTAATTTATTAGGTTTCAAAATAGACATTAATTGGTTTTGTTGATATAAGGTATTTTGAGCGTACAATGGAGTTTGTACCTGTTTTTTTACTGGTACTACTTGTTCTTCTTCTTGTTCTTTCAATTCTTCTTCTTGTTCTGTTTCTTGTTCTGTTTCTTGTTCTATTTCTTGTTCTATTTCTTGTGCTTTTAATTCTTCTTCTTCTTGTTCTACTTCTTGTACTTTTAATTCTTCTTCTTGTTCTGTTTCTTGTACTTTTAATTTTTCTTTTTCTTGTTCTGCTTCCTGTTCTGCTTCTAGTTCTGCTTCTTGTACTTTTAATTCTTCTTCTTGTTCTGCTTCCTGTTCTGCTTCTTGCTCTGCTTCCTGTTCTGCTTCTTGTTCTGCTTCTTGCTCTGCTTCTTGTTCTACTTCTTGTTCTGCTTCTTGTTCTGCTTCTTGTTCTGCTTCTAGTTCTGCTTCTTGCTCTGCTTCTTGTTCTGCTTTTTGTTCTACTTCTTGTTCTGCTTCTTGTTCTGCTTCTTGTTCTGCTTCTTGTTCTGCTTTTTGTTCTACTTCTAGTTCTGCTTCTTGTTCTGCTTCTTGTTCTGCTTTTTGTTCTACTTCTAGTTCTGCTTCTTGTTCTGCTTCTAGTTCTACTTCTTGTTCTGCTTCTTGTTCTACTTCTTGTTCTGCTTTTTGTTCTGCTTCTTGTTCTACTTCTTGTTCTACTTCTTGTTCTACTTCTTGTTCTGCTTCTTGTTCTACTTCTTGTTCTGCTTCTTGTTATGCTTCTTGCTCTGCTTCTTGTTCTGCTTCTAGTTCTGCTTCTTGCTCTGCTTCTTGCTCTGCTTCTTGTTCTGCTTTTTGTTCTACTTCTTGTTCTGCTTTTTGTTCTACTTCTAGTTCTGCTTTTTGTTCTGCTTCTAGTTTTGCTTCTGCTTCTAGTTTTGCTTCTGCTTCTAGTTCTGCTTCTTGTTCTTTTTGTAGTTGTTCTCTTTCACGTTTTCGTTTTAGTTTTAATTTAAGATTAATTAGTATCAGGAACTTGTTCATATATTATATAAGTAATGATAATGTTAAGTCTTAAATCAATTTATAATTTTTTTATATTAAATTTTATTTTATCTATTGTGGGTATAACAGGATATTTTATAAATAGTTTAAATCCTTTAATAATTTTATTATTTATAATTTTAAAAGATTATGGATTATTGTATTTAATAGATTATGGAACACAAAATAAACAAGCCATAGGAAAACGGAAAGAAATAAAAGAATCATATTTTATGGAGTTTGATTCTCATTTAATAGGAGCCATTTTAGAATGTGGTTATACAAGTTTACTGTTTAATAGTTTACCTACTTCTTTTAATATTTTTTATTATATTTTAAATAGTTTTATTTTTGAAATAATATTTGATTTTTTTCATTATTGGAGTCATCGACTATTACATCATCCTTATTTATATAAACATATTCATATAGTGCATCATAAATTTAAAAATCCAAATTCTAAATCCAGTTTTTATCATCATCCATTAGATTTAATTTTAACTAATGTAATACCAATATTACTTACCTTATATTTATATCCAGTAGATCAATTAACTTTTTCTTTACTAATGGTTTATAAAACTTTTATAGAGATAGCAGGACATACGGGTAAAAAAATAAATGCATCTTCGTTTGTTCAGTTTAAATGGTTGCCACAAATATTGGGAATAGATTTAAAAACGGAAGGTCATGATTTACATCATTCAAGAAACAAATGTAATTATGGGAAAAGATTCAAATTATGGGATAAAGTATTTGGGACTTATATAAAAAATTGATTTAAAATTATTAATATGAGGTACTAATTTTATGTCAGCAATAAAAAGATTATCAAAAGAATTAGACTCTTTAAAAGATTATAGTGAATTTTCATGTTGTCCTAGAGAGGATAATTTTTTACATTGGGATATATTAATTTTTGGTCCTTTGGGAACTATTTATGAGAATGGAATATTTAAAACAGAATTAATTTTTGGAAATAATTATCCAATTAAAGCTCCTAAATTTAAATTTATTTCCGAAATAACTCATCCAAACATTTATAAAGATGGAAGAGTGTGTATATCTATTTTAAATGAAGGAGAAGATATTTATCAATACGAGCAAGCAAGTGAAAGATGGAACCCTCAACAAGGTGTAGCTTCAATTATATTAAGTATAATTTCATTATTAAATGAACCTAACTTTGAATCTCCAGCTAATGTGGATGCGTCTGTGTTATGGAAAAATGATTTTATTAAAATGAAAAAAAAGGTTTTTAGTCAAGTTAAAAGAACTTTTATTTAAGATTAAATAATAATTAGAAAGTAATGAAAACCATATGTGTTTTTTACGATATAAATAAAAAAAAAATTAATTTAGAGATAGAAATTTCACAAGTGAAAAATGATATTGTAATATCTTGTTTAAATAAATTAGATTTTTATTATTGTCCAGTATATCATAAAACAGGAATATATTTAGAAAAAATATCTTTTCCTTTTTATTTGCCTATTTTAAATAATATAGTTTTATTGCCGTGGTTTTATGATGAATTAGATTATCAAAAAGCATTTGATGATTTTATATTAGACAAAATATTAATATATTGTTTGAATCATAATTTAAATTTAGTTTTATCAAACAAGGAATTAGAGTTAGTAATTAAAAAAAAATATAGTGTGATGTTGTCTAATATAATAGAAAATAAATTTAATAATATTGAAGCTATTATTAATGGTTATAAAAATATTGGATGTTATTATAATTATTTAATTAAGAAAAATTATATAGAAGTAAATATAAATAAGTTTTATTGTGGTACTAATTCTATTGACACTGAAAATGGGTATGTTTATCATAAAAATTATTATATGAAGGTTCAAAAATCTTCTATTAAATTTTATCCAGAAAATCCTGATAAAAAAATATATCAGTTTTATTATTTAAAAAATCAAAATTTTATTTCTAATTTAATTGAATTAATTTCAACTGATAATTTAATAAATAATTTAAAAAATTTGCTTTCAAATTTAGAAGAAACAGGTTTATATTTTAAATTTGTTTTATTTATTGCTTCAAATAATTTCAAAATATTAAAAGATGATAATGGAATTTATAAAGAAATATTAAATGTAATAAATGAATTGAAAGAAACAAAATTAATTTTAGACCTGAATAACATAGAAACACACCAGATAAATAATTTGATATCATTTTTAAAAAAATATCCAATTTTTATAAAAGATTATTTAAAAAGAATAATAAAACAAGTAAATTTTACTCTGAATTATTTTAAAAGGGATTTAGATATAAATTTTTTAAAATTCTGTTTAATATATTTTGGTGTTTTTGAATTTATAAATTTTAATATTATAAATTTGGTAAATTTTAAAATTAAATGTCAATTTGGATTTTTAATAGATGAAATATCTGAGTATTTAAAATTTAAAAAAATAGGCTTTGTAAATAATGAAAAATTTTATCAAGATCCAAATTATCGTTTAGTAATTAAATATTTTATATTGAATAATAAATGTGAAATAAGAAATAAAAATAGTTTTGACAAAAAAATAATTAATAGCATTAAAAAATATAGTTTTTATCGAGAATATTTATATGATAGTAAGTGGAATAATATTTTAACAAATTTTATTTTAATTAAACAAATGGGGAATGATAGAAATATTTTATTATATAAAAATAAATTAAATAAAATAATTTTTACCAAACAAAATTTTAAAAGTATTTCTTTTATATTAAATTATAAATTTTATTTAGTATCTTTACTTGAGACCAAAGAAGAAATAAAACAATATTTATTTTATAATATAAAAAATATAAATGAATTATTTAGTTGTAGTTTAAATGAAAGTTTATCAAGTTATCAAATAAAACAATTAGCATATATTTTATATTTATTAAAATTTGTAGAATCTATAAATTTAGAAGATGAAAATTATTTAAATTTTATAATTCAGAGTCAAAAAATAAAAAATATACTTATTGTAAATAATATATTTACTTTAAAAATTAAAGAAATGGGATTTTCTTCTAAATTAAATTTAGGTGTAATAACTAAGAATATTTTAACATATAAAACTATTCAAAAAACAATGGATCCTAGTATTTTATTAAAAAAATACAAATTTGCTTATTATTATTATAGAAAAAAATACACTAAATACAAAACTAAATATTACTTGAGTAAATTTAAGAATAATAAACTATTTACTTTAAAAAACTTGAAAAATTAAATGTAAAAGGAATAAATAATATAATTATGTCTAAAAAAATAATATTCTTTACTACAGAAACAGATGGTTTACATAAAGACAAAAATAATGAATTTGTAGTTAAAAAAAATTTATATAAATATGCTCATTTGCTAAAATTATCATATCATAAGGTATCTTATGAAAATAATAAATTTACTCTTTTAAAAAAAGAAAGTTCCCTTGTAAAACCAGAACATTTTTTTGTAGATCCTGAAATAGAGAAAATTAATAATTTAAGTCATTCAAAATTAGTAAAAAAAGGAAAGCACTTGGAAAAAGTTCTTACACAATTTAAAGATAATTTAAAAGGTGCTCATGTAATTGTTGGACATAATTTACCTTTTCATATTAAAACAATTCAAGCAAGTTGTTTTAGAGAAGCAGTGGATATAAATTTTAATAATTATTTACTAATAGATTTAATAGATTTTAATCATACTTTAGAATATCCATCATTAAAAAAATTAACAGAACATTTATTTGGAGATGAATATAAAGATAAAAATAGAACATTTAATGTTGTTTTGCTAAAAAAGATTTTTATGAAATTATATGAAAAATTGAAATAAATCAGCCCATCTAATCTAAACTTTATTTATGAACACTTTAACTTATGAAAATAAATTATGTGGTGAAACAATGACAATGTTTTTAAATAGAATTAAGAAAAATTATGCTATAGATGTAACTTATGTAGCCAGGTTAGACCCGATGGCTCAAGGAAAAGTTCCTATTATTCCTAAATCAGAATTTAATAATATAAGAAAATATTTTAATAGCAATAAAAAATACCAAGTAAGAGTAATTTTTGGATATCAAACGGACAGTGATGATGTATTAGGAATTATTCAAAATAAAAAAGAGATATTAGATATTTCAAAATATAAATCATATTTTGAAAAATGTAATTATACTTTTCATCAAAAATATCATTACTTTTCATCTAAAAGAAATACAAAAAGAAAAATAAAGAAAGATGAAAATTATACTCATCAAGTTACAATTTATAATTCAAAAATAATTTCTCAAGGTTCATTGTCATTTTTTCACTGGAAAAATCAAGTTATTTCAGATATAGAAAAAATAGATAAAACTAAAAATTTCCGTCAAGAAGAAATAATTGAGCAATGGTCAACAGAACAAAATGATAATATATCTTATTTAGATTTAGAATTGAATGTATCATCAGGATTTTTTGTAAGACAATTTATTAGAGACATTAGTGAAGAAATTAATATTCCTATTTTGGCTTTTAAAATTAATAGGATGTGTGTTGATTGTCTGGCAAATTAGGAATATAATCTAATTTATCATAACATGTTTTTTTAGAAAAAGTAAGACCGTATTTATTAGCTTCTTTTTGTGTTAAAAAATCAATACATTCAAAACCGTTTTTTCTACCCGAACCTAAAGAATCCCCATTACACAATTTTTTTTTAAAAGATTTAGTAAAAGGTTTAAATAAGGAGTTAAAATCTTTTTCAACAGTATTAATATTATTTACCACTTGAAACTTATATCTTCCTCCATCAGGCGTAATTTTCTTTGATATTAAACAACCTTTTTTCTGGATTTGAGTAAAATTTTCAGTAATTTTATGTTGTCCAAATTTGATTAATATAAAAGAAATAACAATAAAAATAATGACTTTTAACATTATATTTATTAAGATATTTATTTAGATAAATACTTTACTGAGACATCTAGGACAGTGTATCTTTTCTTTTCTAAGTAAAGTATCTTTAATTAAATTAGTATGGTTATTTCCACATACTGGACATTTTACATATCGAGCTATATATTCTAACATAATCTTTTGTAAATCTTTCTTTTGAAATTTGCCTTGAATCATTAAAACATCATTTATTAATGAAACATTCATTTGTCTATCATTTTTCATATATTTAATTAGATGTTCAATGGGACGATTAATAATTTTTAAAAAATCATTAACATTCAACCAACTTAATCGAGTAGTTTTTTTATCTATTATTGGTTCTGGCAAATTTAGTTTGGATGGATTTTTTAAATTTTTAAGTTTAACAGTAAGTTCTTCTAGCATTGTATTAAAATCGGGAATTTTAGACATAATTTATTAGTATATCACCTAATATAATTAATTATCATTTTTTTTAATAACTTTAGATTTTTCTGTAATAAACCATTCTTTTAGATAAATCAAACTTTTTACTTGTTTAACGATTGAATTATTTTTATTAATTTGGTTTATAACTTTATCTAAATCAAAATCATCAAATTCATGAGAGGATTCATTAATTTCACATTCCAACATTTCTTTATTTTTAATTAATAATTCTTTTCTTTTTTTAATTAAATCTTTAATATTTTTAATTTCATTATATTTATCAGACCATGAAGTTATATCATTAAGTAATTCAAGTCTATTTTTTATTTTATTCATTAGTATTTAAAAACTGTAAAGTTTAAATTAGTAATGTTAGAAAGAAATGATATTCATTATCGATTATATGAAGAATTAGATACATACTTGGAAACAGGATATTGTTCTTTTTGGAGATTAAATCATAAATTTATCAAACCCACAATTAAAAGTATTAAAAATAATTTATTAGAAATACCATTTATAGGAGGTTATTATTTAATTTTAGAAGGAAAATTAGAAAAAGAAATTGTTATAAAAATATTTTATGACAAGAAAAAATATTATTATCATTATTACGATAACAATGAGTTAAAAGAATTTTATTCATCAAATGATTATTTAGAAATACATAAAATTATTGAATATAAAATGGAACAATAATAATTTTAGATTTCTATTTTAATAATTTTATCATTTTTAGGTGATATTAATTCCAATTTTAAGTTTATATCATTATTCATACATTGTGTAACAATTTCAAGAATACTACCGTTATTATCAGATTTAGGAACACTTAAGTCTAGACTTGACATATAAATCATTCCTTTAGTTTTACCTTTTGTAATATATAAACTAGAATTATTTATAATTTGGTCAGAATCATTAATTTTACGATAAATTTTATTTTGAACATTATGAAAATTATTAATATTATATGTTTTATTATTTATTTGACATTTTGTAATAGTAAATTCATTATAATTATAATTATCTAAATAACTTAGATCTTTTGAATTATAGTTTGTTTTATCACTACTTGATTGTTTTGGTTTATTAGTTTTAATTTTTTTTCTAAGAATTTTAAAAAGATCATATTGAGAATAAAAATAATATTTTTGAAATATGTTAAGATTAGAAACAGAACAATTTTTATCTCCTTTTTTTCCATCTAGAAATTTAAATCTAGTAATATTTTTAATTAATTCAATAGGTTCAATATTAAGTTTTTCACAGAAAAATTCTATAATTTTATCATAATCTTGATCTGATACTCTAGAAGAATATAATGAAACAAGATTAAATAGTTTATCTTGTTTAGTTATTTTATTAAGCATTTTGTATGAAGACATACTAAAGAATTACATAATCTATAATATAAATATTCAATATTTTTAAAAATCTCTTTTTAATTTTATATATTTCATTTTATATTTAATATATTTACTATAATATTTTTTGTCAGAATCAACAGATATTGCTCTTTCTTCAATTTCTCCTCTCTCATCTACTCCATCATATTCAAATTCAAGGGGTATACGTTCATGAATATAAGTATATAAATGTCTGTGTAAATGAGAACAATTAAATTTATAACTAGTTCTTTTAAGATAATCTTTTATATTTTTAATAAAATTAATATTTAAATTTTTCAGATCAAAATATAGTTCTTTTATCATTCCCATTTCTTTAAAAAGATTAACAAGATTTTTGTTTGGATAATTTTTATATGTATTTGGATAAATTTTTCTATTTGTTCTAGATATTTTTTTTAAAATTGAATGTGTTACATTATTAAATAGTAATTCATTAACATGCAATTTATTTTCTTCTAATTTATTATTTATAAATAATGCTAATTTATAAAAATCGTAATCAATACTATAATTAAATTTTAATTGTTCTTTTATTAGTTCTGTATTAAGTCTATTTTCTTTGGCTATAAAAATACTTTCAGATGATTTGTGTCCTGGCAGTAATTCTTCGTCTACAAAAATTCTAATTGATGACATTCCAAAATCACCTAATAAGTAGGAAATATTTTGATTTCCTTTATTTTTATAAAAAATATTTCCTAAATGTAAATCATTATGTTGAAAATAAAATACATTATGTAAAAGTTCATAGGCACAGGAAACTTGATATAATACATCTTTTACTAATTTTTCAAGACTGCATGTGCAATTATCTTTTTGTAATTTTAAATAGTCATATAAATCACCATCAAATTTATTAATTAAAGTAACTAATCTCAATTCACCATCTATTTTAAAATATGTATTCATTACTAAATTAGCAACACCTTCTGGAACTTCTTTTATTTTTCTTAAATATTTAGATTCAAATAAACTTAATACGGAATTTATAAAAATTTCTTTGAAAATTTCATTTTTACTAACTTCTTTACCAGCTATATTGTTTTTATGAATAAGTAAAATAATATTATAAGGCATTCCGTCTTCATAATAGATACCTTCCATAAGATCTTTTTCAGTTCCTGATTCAAGGTCTTTAGTAATTTTGACATTAATAGTTTCTTCAGTAAAATCTTGTTTTATTCTTTTTATATTTATATTTAACGGTGCTTTGAATTCAGTGGAAGAAATATTCAATGATTCAATCATAATATCATTTAAATAAGGTTCAATATCTTCATTGGTTTTAAAAATATTTAAGAGTCTTTTTAAATCTTCATTGTTTCTGGTTAAACCAAGTTTAGGAAAAGATTTACTTATTTCTCTAAAAATATTACGACGATTACGATTTGTTAATGAATCAGAATGAAACTCAATTAAATCTCTAGAGGCAGGATCATCCATTGTGGATGATGATTGATGTGCAAGAACGGCCATTATATAATTAAAGATTAATATATAATATTTTTAATGGAAGTAAATTTATTAACACTAACTAAAATTATAAAAAAAAATTTATCAACAGACAAGTATATTTTAAAAGCAGAAATATCAGGAGTTTCAATAAAAAATAATAATATGTATTTAAATTTAAAAGATAATACTGTGAAAATATCTGCAATGATATGGTCTTGTAAAAAAGTTTTAAATAACACTGAATTAAATGATGGTGATAAGATTAAAGTAAAAGGTTATTTAAACTATTATGCACCATACGGTAATTTAAATTTTATTATTACTGAATTTATAGAAAAAGACGGAGAAGGTGAAATTTATAAAAAATTTATAAATAATAAAATAAATTTTGTGAAAAAAGGATATTTTGATGAGAATAAAAAAAAAATTCTAACAAATTTAATTAATACCGTTACTATTTTAACATCAAAAGAAGGTGATGCTTTACAAGATTTTATGAAAAATATAAAAAGAGAAAATAGTAAAATTAAAGTTAATATTGTAAATGTGGCTGTTCAAGGTAAAAATTGTCCTAATGATATTATAGAGTTTTTGAAAATGGAAAATGAAATATCAACAAATACAAAAATAATTGTTATAACAAGAGGAGGAGGTAATTTTGAAGATTTAAATGGGTTTAATCATCCTGAATTAATAGAACATGTATTTCAGTCTAAACATATAATTTTATCAGCAATTGGACATCAACGAGATAATACTTTATTAGATATGGTAGCAGATTATTCTAAACCAACCCCTTCATTAGTATCTCAATTTTTAATTAGTCATAATAATAATATAATTGAAGCTTATTATAAAAAAATTAGATCTTCAATTAATATAGTTACAAATAAACTTAATGATGAATTTTTATATCTAGAAAGACTTGAAAGATTTTTAGACAAAGAAGAAAATACTTTTGAAGAAGCTTATTATAAAAAAATTAGATCTTCAATTAATATAGTTACAAATAAACTTAATGATGAATTTTTATATCTAGAAAGACTTGAAAGATTTTTAGACAAAGAAGAAAATACTTTTGAAGAATTTATTAAAGAGAAACAAAATGATTTATTTAATCAAATAAATGAAGAAATACATCAATTAAGTTTATTTGAAAGTGATTTAGGTAAAGTAACAGAAATTGCGGTTGTATCAAATGATATAAAAATTGATTCTTTAGAAAAAATAAAGTTATTATTTGATAACAATAAATTTAATCTTATAATTGGTGGACATACTTTTGTAATTGATAATTACCATATTAAGGAAAAATACTAAATAAAAAAAATTGATTTTTATATAACTTGATCCATAAGTTATATAATTATGCCTATGCAAATCTTTATTAAAACACTAACCGGAAAAACTATTACACTTGATGTAGAATCATCAGACACAATTGAAGCAGTTAAGACAAAGGTTCAAGATAAGGAAGGAATTCCTCCAGACCAACAACGACTTATTTTTGCGGGAAAGCAACTTGAAGATGGAAGAACCCTTGCAGATTATAATATCAATAAGGAGTCTACCTTGCATCTTGTGTTGAGACTCCGTTAAATTACTTTATAAAAAATTAAAATATAAAAATTATTAAAGGTGTTTATATTATATATGGGCAATAGAAACTAACTAATAATACTAAGGTAAATACCAACGCAGATACCAACACTGGTGGACCAAGGATGACTCCAGAACGTATGGCAAAATTTGATAAAGATATAAAGGAACTAGAGGAATTGACGACGAATTAAAATATCAATAATATTGATATTTCACGACCACCAGATAATTTGAAGAAATATGTAAAGAAAAGGTTGTACTATGTAATTGGACAAACTGAAAAATGTGAGATGGATGATTTGACGGTGGAAGATTGGGATGTAAGTGAGAAGGAAGGTTATACTAGAGACCATATCAACAAGTGGGTGAGTTATGCACAACGCAATGTAAATAAGTTATAACAAACATGAAATTTATTAGTTTTACTGTGAACACAAAAATTGAAATATAAAAGATATTTAATTATTTATATATTATATATGGGTAATACAAAATCAACTATAGAAACTAAATCAGGTAAAAGCAATGATATTAAAAAGTATGAATACTTATCAAAGGATTTGAAGAAAGAAAAAGAGATAGTTTCAAAAACATATATAAATGGTCTTCATTACACACTAACACCAGATAATTTAAAGGTATATGTAAAAAAAAGATTGTACCATGTAATTGGGAATTATGTGAATTGTAAGATGAATGATTTGACGCAGGAAGAATGGATTGTAATAGAAAAGTCAGGTTATACTAAAAACCATTTTAATAAATGGGTAAAAGATGCCTATCATAATGCATGTAATTATAAAGAAAGACCAACTTATTATGATGACAAAAAATTATGGTATAATATTTTAGAAATTGAAGAAGATACCAGCTGGATATGGTACAAACGTCTTTATCTTAAAAAATATAAAACATTAGAGAGTAATTTTAAAGTACCAACGAACAAACTTGAACTATTTTTTTGGAAAAGAGGACTTGCCAAGGGGTGTGATATGTACACACAATTTTGTAATGATTGTATAGGTGGGTGTGAATGATAATTAAAAAAATGCATTACACAGATGTTAAAGAAGTACATTTACTTTAATATCTGTATATGTTCTACATACTTCAATTCGTGGCCAATCAAGAAAATCTTTACATTCAATCAAGATTTTAGAAGTTAAATCTCTTGTATAACAGAGAGAATCCCAATCTATAATTTCTTTAAATTTAATTTTTTGATCTTCTGAAAGTTGACTAGAATTTACTCTCCAATTTATAAATTTATGGTATTTTTGAATAAATTTATTAATATCATCAGCATTAGAATTAAGATTTTTAATTTGAATACTATAAAAAATTGTAACGGGAATTGTTGTAAAATTGGTTAGAATGGCATCAATAGATTTAGGATGAATTTTTTGTGTTTTAATTATATCAATTATTTTTTGTGTTCCAATATTAAATTTACGAGGATGCTTTTGAATAAATTCATCTGGTATATAATGGTTTGATGGTCTTTTTTGAGACCATGCATCAAACATATTCATGTTAATTAGGTTAGGATATTTAAAAAATTCATATGGTTTCAATACAGAAGGATTTGACATAATCTTATTAGTAAGTCGATTTAATTAAAATTTCAATTTTTATTAAATAAAATATTAATGGAAACCAGCATTATTTTTTGTATGAAAATTAATAATTTTATCAATAGTTTTAGGTTGTTCTAAAATGGTAGTATGATTACAACGAGATATTAAGGAACTAAGTTCAAAATTAATAGAAAGTTTTTCAAATGTAGAATCATCATTAATTGTATAAGAAAAAATTTCATCTATACCATGCACATTACACGAACTTTCTATATTTTCAGTTAACATACAAAAATGAGGATAATAATATTCTTTTCCCAATTTAACAATTAATTCAAATAACCAATATGCACCTTTAATTTTAGTAGGTTTCATGTGTAAACACATCATTAAAGGATTTTGATGTTTTTCATAATTTTGTATAAATTCTTCTTTTTTAATTTTTAATTTTTCTACTCCAATGTAATTTTTATTTTCATCAAATAAATATAAATAAGGGATAAATTTAATGGGCATTTAAGATTATAATTAGTTTTACAATTTAAGATTCAATTTTTATAAAAATTGAAATTTTAAAAACCTTGATTAGTTTAATATAATAGTTATGTCTCAATCGACTAATACTGATACTAATACTAATATTGACACTGACTCTTGCCGTTATGTAAAGGGGCGATCATTTCCTATTTTCAAGAATGGGCATGAGATTGGATATGAGGGTTATGATATTGAAGGCAATACATTTCGAGAATATACTCCTGAATACAAAGAGGAATTTGCTAATCAGGAGGAAGACTGGGCTTATCATGATGAAATGGTCCAGAGGACAGAAGATGATGCTATCACTGAGAAGAAGATTGTAGAAATTGGTAATTATGTAGACAAGAGAAGATATTATGAGATTGGAAAGAGCATTGGATGTGAGATGGAAGATTTGACACATGAAGACTGGTATCATATCCATGAACTTGGTTATACTGAAAGAGATATTAAGGAGTGTGTGAGTTATGAAAACTATATTAGGGATGACATGCTGTATATTGAGGTAGATTCTGAACAGGACTGGAGAGAGTATTTTAGAAATGGGGGTGCTGATTCAGGTGAGGTTCCGCCTGTCCCACCTGTAAACAAATTGGAACTATTTCTGTGGAAGAAAGGATATGATAATGCATTGAAACCTTAATTTAATAGAAACTTATTTTAAAGATAAGTAGTATTTTTAGTTAATGTCAAATGAATTAGATGTAACTCCAGAACTTGTAAGATCTATTTTTAAATTATGTAAAAAGGAAGATTTAATGGAATTTTTGCTAGAAGAGGATATTAAAATTTTATGTGAACAAAAAGCAATAAAAATCCCGCAAGTTTTAATTTGGTTATTATGTAATGTATCACAAGAGTTATGGTTAGATAAGAAACAGTTTATTGTTAAATTAGAAAATTTACCTAACTCAGAAGAATTAAATTCTTTGTATCTTAATAAAAACGATTATACCTATAATGACTTTTTTTTTGAAAAAGGTGGTGCTAATAATCAATTTGAGTTAAATGTTAATGATGACGGGAAAATATATTATCCTGTTTTTGAAAAATATATGTTTCAAATAACAACTAATGATTATATATATTTGGGTCAGGGACCTGTTTTAGGAAAAATTTTAACAAAAAATGATGAGCCATATAAATGGACATTTAAACATAATAATTTAGAGGAATTATTAATTTCTTTTTTAAAAGAGGAATATGATAATTTTATGAAATAGTTAATTTACGGAGTAAATATTTAGTATTACGTCTTTTTTTTCGTAAGAATTTCAGGTCGTGTTTAATTTCATTTAATTTACAAGTATTATCTTTCCAAACTAATCTTAAAGCAGATGCAATAAAATAAGGAGCTTTCTTTATTTTATATTTTTCTTCTTTAACTTTAAGATTAATTTGATTATATATATTTTCTTTATCTTTTATATATTTATTTAATTCTGTTAATAAATTTGTATAATATTGTTTTTTGTCCATTATTATTATGTAATGAAATAAAGAATCTTTATTTAAAATTTATTTTATAATTTAATTTATATTAATGCCAGAAGGACCAGAAGTAAAAAGAACAGTAGATAAATTAAAAAAATTTCAGAATAAAATATTAACACAAGTAATAATAAACAGTGGTAGATATTTAAAAAAAATGTTTAAAAAGCAGGAAGAATTTATGTCAGATTTACCTTTAAAAATTATGGAAATAAATTGTAAAGGCAAATTTATTTATTGGAAATTTGATAATAATAAAGTATTATTTAATACGTTAGGAATGTCAGGAACATGGACAACAAGTAAAAAAGAAAAACATAATAACCTTACTTTTATAATAAATAATAAGGAATTATATTTCAATGATTATCGTAATTTTGGAACATTAATGTATCAAACAGAAAAAGAATTAGAAAACAAATTAAAGTCATTAGGGGTTGATATTATACAAGATTTTAAAAATTATAACTTGTTTAGAAAAAATATTGAAAGAAAACGAAATGATGCATTAATAGGAATAACATTATTGGATCAAAAAATAGTTTCAGGATGTGGCAATTATTTAAGGGCAGAAGTTTTATATCATTCTAAAATTTCTCCTTATCGTGAAATAAAAAATTTAAAAGAAAAAGAGATTGAGAATTTATGGGAAAAATTAACTAAAATTGCATGGATATTTTATGATATTAATAAAGGAATAACTAGTAAAGTTTTTACAAAATCAGATTATTTAGTTAAATTATATTATCAAAAAAATTATCAAACTTATGGTTATTATACTAATTTTTATATTTATGATAAAGAAAAAGATAAATTAGGAAATAAAGTTTTGAAAGAGAAATTAGGTTCTAGAACAATTCATTGGGTTAAAAATGTTTAGTAATAATAATCTAAAATAAATTATATGTCTTACCAAGAAAAATACTTAAAATATAAAAAAAAATATATTACTTTAAAAAATATGATAGGAGGAAATTATGTGAGTAACAGAAAATTTACTATTATGACTATATTAAAAAGATTATTCAAAGCAACCTCTCGTAATGTTATTACCTTTAAAAAAATTATAAATGATAATGAATTAAAAAGTAGATTTGGAACTGATAAAGCAACTGAATTAATAACATTTTTTAATACAAATATAAATGAATCAATATTAGGACCTCTTTATGCTGGTACATTTGATGCAGACAGAGATTCAAATACAAATTCCAAAAGAATTTTTAATCAATTAGATTTATCAAAAAATAATTTAATTGAGTTGTATTATAATTTATCACCAAATAGTTTAATAATAAATTGTGAAAATAGTAATATAAATTCAATAAAATTATTAGATGAAAAAATATTAAATGTAAAATTAAATGAGATGATTGACTTGTATGCAAATATTGATGATAGTAGTCGTTATTATTCTAATGGAATTGTAAAACCAGATTCTATAATTAATTTACCAGAATCAACAGATCCATATTATGCTCAAAAGATCACAGTACCAAGTGATGCTAAAATTCATTATATTGGAGATATTCATGGTTCATTAATGAGTCTTTTAAAAATAATTATTGACAGTTTAGGATATGCTTTTAGTGAAAATTTAATACTGAAACCAAATAATTATTTAATTTTTACAGGTGATATTGTTGATTATTCACAACTAGGATTAGAATGTTTATATTTAATTTGTATGTTAAAACTAAAAAATCCAGATAAAGTTTATATATGCGATGGCAATCATGAGGATCATAATATGTACGTATTGAAATCACATGATAGACGTACTCCTAAGATTTATTTAGGTCATGAATTAAATAATGAGATTACAAGTGCTGAAATTAAAAAAAATGTACATAAAATGTTAAAATTATTTCCAGCAGTAATTTTTGTAAATTATAAAGATAGTATATTTCAATATAATCATGGTTCACATCCATCAACATATGTTGCTAATATGTTAAAGCTTAAAGAATATTTAAGTTCAGATAAAGAATATTTATATTTGGGTTCTGCAACAGCTGGAAGAATATTTTATGAGGTAAAGGGTTTTAGTTTTAAATGGGGTGATTTTATTCAAAAGCAACCTTCTTTAATAAGAAGGTCTATAGAAAGGCCTGCTAGAACTTTAATAGAAACTCAAGATTATTTGAGTAAATTTGGTATTAATTGTATTTTATCAGGACATCAAGATGTAGTTCCTTTAACAGTTTTAGCAAATAGAGAAATTAATAATACAGATGCAGGTTTTGCAGATATATTACATAAATATCAATTATCAACAAATTATTATAATTTATTAGGATTTCCTCCAATTAAAAATTTAGGAGGACCTAATGCAATGAAAAATAAAAACTATATGAATAAACGAGATAATATAGTTATAACTGTTAATGCAGAAGGGAAAACAAATGGTATGACTTCTAAATTACCAACAGAGGATTCTTATCTTTATGTATTTCATCCTAGTGATTTAAATAAGGATGGTACTAAAACAGAATTACCAAATCGAATTTTAGCAATGACAACATCCACTGCTGGTATGTCTCATGGAAAATCGATTGAATATATAGTTCATTCTACCTTATTTTAATGGCATTTTATAAAATTTAAATTAAATTAAAAAAAATTGAAAAATTAATATTCTATAATACCTAATAAAAAACAATTATATCCTCCGGGAGGAGGAGAACAGGTAACCCGTCCTTTGAAAGGGGTATTTCCCTGTAGAAATAGGGTATTGTCTGTAGAAACAGAAAGTCAAAGTTAAGACTTAAAAATTATTAGATTGAGATTGAATGGAGATATGTAATCATCGATCAGTACCACAATAAGACTTATTAACGTTTCGACTTTGGTTGATAAAGTGT
>Ga0222632_1000216_pt1 | contig 39053 bp, 36 predicted proteins | sample AntAcemetageno46_FD_179828 | JGI IMG/M metagenome (GOLD analysis project Ga0222632, IMG submission 179828) | Saline water microbial communities from Ace Lake, Antarctica - #46 | ecosystem: Environmental > Aquatic > Non-marine Saline and Alkaline > Saline | place: Antarctica: Ace Lake | collected...
ATTTCGAGTTTTGCCCAGGGGACGTGACTGGCGCGGTCGAAACGAGTTCCTCGTTCCGCTACAAGATCTGTTTGTCGCGGATTCGCGAAGCGATTTCGAGTTTTGCCCTGGGGGATGTGACTGGCGTCAATGCTCTACACTGCATTTTCTTTTAATAGGTTCTTGACTCAACAACCTAAGTTAAGGAAAAACGGATTTACATTTATACAAATGCCGCTTTCATGGCGGCTCTTTTTTATGTCCACACCTGAAAACATACACACCGAATTCCACCGCATGCTGGGGCGCGACGCCAAGGAGGCGCAGCTCAAGCAGCGCGGGCATGTGTTCTGGTTTTACGGTCTCTCGGGCTCGGGTAAGAGCACATTGGCTAATGCCTTGGAGCGCAAACTGGCCGAGCAGGGCTACGCGACCAAGATCCTCGATGGCGACAATATCCGCAGTCGCCTCAACAGCGACCTCGGCTTTTCCGACGAAGACCGCCAGGAAAACATCCGCCGCATCTCTGAAGTTGCCCGCCTCTTCCTCGATGCCGGCATCGTTGTTTTCACCTCCTTTATCACACCCAAGCGCGAACTTCGCACCGCCGCTCGCGAAATCGTGGGGGAGGGTGACATCACCCCCGTATACGTGGAAGCCTCTTTCGAGACCTGCGCCGAGCGTGACGTCAAAGGCCTCTACGCCAAAGCAGCTTCAGGTGGCGTGAAAAACTTTACCGGCAAAGACTCCTCCTTCGAAGCGCCCGTAGCGGGCGACCCCGATTGGACAGTCAGCACCGATAATCAATCCGAAGAGCAATCTCTAGATCAACTTCTCGAAAAGGTTATGCCTCTTATTCAGCAAAATAAGTCAGCATAAGACCGCCTAAAGGCGGGACTCCAACCTATTCATCTCCTTTCTCTTAACTTCTCTTAAAAAGCATGCATCAAGACTACACAATCACTCACCTCAAGCAGCTAGAGTCCGAAGCGATTTTTATCCTTCGCGAGACTGCCGCGCAGTTTGAGAAACCTGTCCTGCTCTTTTCCGGCGGAAAAGACTCCATCGTGATGGCGCACTTGGCGAAAAAGGCTTTTTGGCCAGCCAAGTTGCCTTTCCAGTTAATGCACGTCGATACGGGGCATAACTTTCCGGAGACTATGGAGTTTCGCGACAAGTATGTTGCCGAGCTCGGCGCGGAGCTCATCGTCGCTTCGGTTCAGAAGTCGATTGATGAGGGCAAGGTCGTCGAAGAGAAGGGGCCACGTGCCAGCCGCAATGGTTTACAAACAGTGGCACTGCTCGAAGGCATCGAAGAAAACAAGTTCGACGCCGCGCTTGGCGGTGGTCGTCGCGACGAAGAAAAGGCTCGTGCTAAAGAGCGCTTCTTTTCACACCGCGATGAATTCGGCCAGTGGGACCCGAAAAACCAACGCCCCGAGCTTTGGAATATTTTTAACGGGCGCAAGCGTCACGGGGAGCAATTTCGTGTATTTCCCCTCAGCAACTGGACGGAAATGGACATCTGGCAATACATCAAGGCTGAGAACATCGAACTGCCACATCTCTATTTCTCACACCAACGCGATTGCTTTGTGCGCGACGGAGTGATCATGGGCGTCTGCGACTTTATCGAACTGCTTCCGGGCGAGAAGGTCGAGAAGATGGTTGTTCGTTTCCGCACCATTGGTGACGCGACCTGCACAGGTGCCTGTCTCTCCACTGCTGATAACCTCGACGACATTATCGACGAAGTGGCTGCGGCTCGTCAGACTGAGCGTGGCACACGTGCCGACGACAAGCGCTCTGAGACTGCCATGGAAGATCGTAAAAAACAGGGGTATTTTTAGGCTTAGACCTGAAATGTTACCGAGTTATCGGTTTTTCAGTTGTCAGTTAATGACTAACTTGAACCGAAAACTAGCCAACCGAAAACCAAATAACTTTAAAAAAAATCATGAGCGAAGATAATAATTCAGGATACCTCGATATGGATCTACTGCGGTTTACGACTGCCGGTTCCGTTGACGACGGCAAGAGCACATTAATCGGACGCCTACTCTACGATAGTAAGGCTATTTTTGAAGACCAAATGGAGGCCATGGAGGCGAGCTCCAAGGCGCGTGGTGACGAGCACGTAAACCTTGCACTGTTGACCGACGGCCTACGCGCCGAACGCGAGCAGGGCATCACCATCGACGTGGCTTACCGCTATTTCGCTACGCCGAAGCGTAAGTTCATCATCGCCGACACTCCAGGGCACATTCAATACACCCGTAACATGGTGACCGGTGCATCGACCGCGAATCTCGCGATCGTATTGATTGATGCGCGCAAGGGTGTGATCGAGCAAACTTGCCGTCACTCATTCATCGCCAACTTGCTACGTATTCAGCACGTCGTTGTCTGCGTGAATAAGATGGACTTGGTTGATTGGGACGAAGGCGTGTTCAACAAGATCGTCGCGGACTTCAAGAGCTTTGCCTCTCGCCTCGATAACATTGTCGATGTGACTTTCATCCCCGCCTCCGCGCTGATCGGTGATAACATCGTCGATAAGTCCGAGAACATGCCTTGGTATCAAGGCCCGACGCTACTTTACCACTTGGAGACCGTTTATATCGGTGCCGACGAGAATCACGTCGAAGCACGCTTCCCTGTGCAGTGGGTCATTCGCCCACACTCCGACAAGTATCATGACTTCCGCGGCTTCGCGGGTCGTGTCGCTGGTGGTGTCTTCAAGCCCGGTGACGAAGTCACAGTGTTGCCTTCAGGTTTCACTTCGAAGATCAAAGCGATCGAGTCGATGGACGGCCCTCAAAAGGAAGTCTTCGCGCCCATGTCCGCCACGATCACTTTGGAAGACGAGATCGATATGTCTCGCGGCGATATGCTCGTGAAAGCGAACAATCGCCCCGAGCCGACTCAAGACATCGATGCGATGATCTGCTGGTTCTCCTCGGACAAGCCACTCACTGGTCGCGATAAATACATCCTTCGTCACACCACGAAGGAAGTGAAAGCCATCGTGACTGAAGTCTGCTACAAGGTGAATATCAACACCCTGCATAAGGTAGAAGATGACCTGACCTTTAACTTGAACGACATCGGCCGCATTAAGGTCCGCACATCAGCTCCATTGATTGCAGACAGTTACAAGTCGAATCGTATCACAGGTAGCTTCGTGCTGATCGATGAATTGACTAATGCGACCGTCGCAGCGGGCATGATCATTTAGTCGATAGACAATCCATTTTCAAAAGAGCGAATCCACACAGGTGGGTCCGCTCTTTTTTTGCCGCTTTTAGTTGAAAGTGGTCGCAATTTTTAGGACGAGGTAAATCACGAAGAGAAGCTTCAACGTAGCCGAAGCGGTAACGCTTTGGAGCGCTCGAAGCCGGACGCTCCGTTCGTCCAAAATCTTACGATTGTTCCGGTCGCTGCGCGCCTGGCTTGCCACGGCGTAGCGAAGCGAAGACGGGTCTTGTCGCTACGCTCGGAACAGCTACAATGACCCCGCTCAAAAAAATACACCCGTTGAAAGTGATCGTGTGCGAGCTTGCTCGTCGCCTTCGTCGGGATGGGTAGTGTGCGAGCTTACCCGTCGCCAGCGTAGGGATGGGTCGTCATCGAACCCTACCCTCGGCTGGCCTGAGGCGAGCTCAGACACTACGTTTTAACACTCTTTAGGCGACTGCTTTTTCCTTCGCTAACCAGCGCTCGATTCGAGCCACGGCGTCACTGCGCCGGGGATCGTCGGCCTTCATTCGATTGAGCACGTTGAGTGCCGTCTCCGCGTAGTCGATCGCGGTGGCGCTTTTCAATTGATCGAGCTCAGAGTGTTTGATCTCACCTTCGCGGATCATCTTTCGGGCGTCCGCTTCGATTTCCATGCTGGCACCGCCGGTGCCGCGCTCCTCGCCTTTACCACCGCCTCCGAATCCGCCACTTCCGCCTGAGGCGCTGTCGGATCCGTCATTTTCGACCTTTTGGCTGCCGCCGCGTGGTTCGCGTTCGATCCCTGTGGGGTATTGCTTGCCATCTTTACCTGTCACATGCTTAGGGCTTTCGATACGGTTATCTCGTTCCATCTCCAAGCGACAACGGCGTACGAGGTCAGGGGAGACTTTACAAACTTCTGCAATCACCGCGTTGGACATGTTTGGCCACTCTTCGAGGGCGATCTCAGCGGCATTTCGCTTGTCTGCGTTGGAGCGGTAGATGCCGTTGGTGGCGTTGGCGCCGAGCGCATGGCGGAGGGCATCGGTGCGCGAGCCGTCATAGATATCGGCAGAGATGGTTTCAAACTCGTTCCGCTGCGCAGCCAAGAAGCGGTGGAAGCCGTCGGCCAGCCAGTATTTGCTGCCGTCGTAGTAGGTCGCGATCGGAGGAAACTTGGCCCCTTCCAGCATGGCATCCGCATAGCTGGAAATGGCATCATCGTTCGTTGCGACACGAGCTTGGGTGCCACCGTAAATATCAATTTGTTCGAGTGTTAATTCTTTGTTTTGCATGAAAAGTGAGCGGTTGTGCATGGTGGTTGCCGACAAAAAAAGCTCCACTAAGGGTGGAGCTTAAAATGGTACCCAGACCGGGGGTCGAACCCGGACGCCCGAAGGCACAAGATTTTGAGTCTAGCGCGTCTGCCAATTCCGCCATCTGGGCATATTTGAAAGGCTATGAAGAAAGCACCTTGGCCGCTGAATGCAAGTATTCGTTTTGGAGATTCGAGCACGGGGGTGCCACTATTTCAACGGGGTAGAAAGTGGTCGCGCGGCATGAGGCCATGCCGCGCTACCTGTTCTCAATTGATTCATACTCCGCACATTTAATTAGATGGCGGGAACTGGGGGATTTTGCTAGCGGCGCTTGTCCCTAAGCGCCATGCGTTGGAGTGGGCGTTTCCTAGTGAAATGTTTTATAAGGCCGACGCAGCGGGTGGGGCACCCGGGCGCCCTTACTCCGCGCTGAAGCGAAACAGCGTGGTCGATTTGAAAGTTTCGCCAGGCTTGAGAATTGCGCCGCCCATTTCGGGGAAGTTAATGGAGTCGGCGTAGTCCTGGGTCTCTAGGCAAAAGGCGTGCATGGGTTCGTGGATGACACCGTTTTTGCCGATCTCGGGAGCGTCCTCGGAAAGAGAGCGCCCTGCGTAAAACTGCACGCCTGGCTCGGTCGTAAGCACTTCCATCATACGACCGGTAGTGGGCTCTTTCACGGTGGCGACTGGCTTTGGCTGCGGAGTACGGCCTTCGTTTATAAAGAAATAGATATCGGCGTTGCCGGCTTCGAGTTTTTCAAGCGAGCCGAGTTCGACGGGCTGACGATAATCGTTGTAGCCAGCGACGACGGGATCGCGGCGGCCGATGAGGGTGGAGTTCCCATCCACTGTGGCGACACTGTCGGCGAAGATTTGCATCTCGTGCCCGAAGATGTCGCCACTGCCGCGCAGGTTGAAATAGCTATGATTCGTGGGGTTGAACGGGGTGGTGTGATCGGTCGTGGCTTCGTAGTGGATCTGGAGTGTGTCGTCGTCGAGTAGGGCGTAAGTGACGGTGCAGTGCACCGTGCCGGGGAAGCCGTTATGGCCGTCGGGATCGGTCAGGCTCAGCTCTAACTTCTCGACGCCGAAGTCTTTGATGACTTTGGCTGTCCATAGCATGAGGTGGAAGCCTTCGGGGCCACTGTGCAGGTTGTTGACGCCGTTGTCGTTGGCTTCGAGGGTGTAGGTCTTGCCCTCAATCTTAAATTTTGCGCCCCCGATACGTCCGGCCACGCGGCCACATGTCGAGCCGAAGCAAGGGTGGCCAGCTACATAGGCATCGAGCGAATCTTTGCCTAGGACGACGTCGCCTAGTTCGCCGTCGCGATCAGGCACGAGGAGTGAAACGAGGATCGCTCCGTAGTTGGTGACTTCGGTGCTTAGGCCGTTGGCGTTAGTGAGGGTGAAGAGGCTGACTGCTTCACCGTTGGGGAGTGTGCCGTAGGGCTGGGACGTAATGCTCATGTTCGTGAGCAAAATTCGCAGCATGGCAGAGTGCAATGAAATATGAATTGGCCTAGCGAACTAGCGCGAGTGAGGTCTTTACGTCGGGCGTAGGGGCTTCACTTGGAAACTGTCTCAGAAAGAATAAAAGCCATGGGGGATCTCTACTAATCAGGTTCTTAATCGTAATCTTACTCCTCTTCATTTCCCACAAGCATTTGAAGACCAACGATTAGATTAAGATTATGATTAGGAGTAAGATTACGACAGCGATTGTCGCGGTATGAAAATTTGCCTAGAGCATTCTGCATTTACTCTGGCGCATTGGTGAGACAGCCTCCTTGTGAGGCTCGCCGAGTCTCGGCAACCTGTAACTACGCGGGCGTCATAAGTGACAATGCCATTGCATACTAAAAGTGGGGACGCGAAAGAACGTAGCAGGGTTGACTTGTCGCCCTGCCGTGCTCTGCGTAGCTCGAAGAGCGAAGCCTAGGTTACTTAGCCTGAGTCACTAGACCTCGCCAACGTAATGGGCGGCCAGCCAGCCATTTACGGCAAAGCGCCTAATCAACACGAAGAAGAAGTGGGAACTCTTCACATTTCTTGGGCGTCGTCCAAGTTTTGCGCCTCTTTGCGGCCATCAATCGATCTGAATAAATTAATATGCGATGGCATTGTCACTCCTGCCTGGCTCTTCGAGCTACGCAGGGCACGGCAAGTGTGGCCCCTATGCACCGCTGCGTCTAACGAAAGAGCAATACAGGAATCTTAACCGTGCGGATCATGGCAGAGGTCGTGCTGCCGACGATGAGCTGCCGTATACTGGAGTGGCCGTAGGCACCCATCACGAGTAGATTGATGTGGTCTTGAGCGACTACATCACCAATCACTTTTTCGGGCTCTCCGTCGCGTTGCTCGATCGTGACTTCGTAGCCAGCTTTGCTCAGTGTGCTTTGCGCTTCAGCGAGTGAAGCTTCGGCCTTAGCGTTGCCGGAGCCGACGTAGAGTAGGTAGCAGTGCATGCCTTTGAGTAGAGGCTCCGCGGCGACATACTCGACTGCTTTTAGAGCGCTCTTGCCGCCGTCGAATGCGAGTACGAAATTTTCCATCTTATCGAAGGCGCGGGAGGCCACGAGCACGGGGTGCTGACAGCTGCGGACGACACGTTCGAGGTTGCTGCCAAGGTGGCCTTTTTCAAAGTCGGCGTTGTTGCCACGCTTGCCGATCACGACGAGGTCGGCATTGCGCTCGTAGTTGGCGATCTCGTCGCTCAACTTGCCGTGCCATTGATCGGCCACGACTTCGGTCACGCCTGCTTCTTTAAGGTGCGTGGTGGCGTCTTCGAGAATGGCCTGTCCGCGCTTTTGAGCGATCTTAGCCTTGGCCGCTTCGAGCTCGACTAGCTCGTTTAGCAAGGCGGTGCGGGCGCCGACGCCCATGCTGCCGCTATAGTTGAGTTTGGCGGGCTCCTCGTGGTGCGGGTTGAGCATGTGGAGCACATGGATCGAGGCGCTGTCCATCTGGCGAGAAGCCCACGCGGCGTGATCGTAAACGCTGTTGGAGTAGAGGGAACCGTCGGTGCAAGCTAGGATGTTGGACATAGGATAAGGGCAAAAGATGAATGACGAAGGACGAAGTAGTTATTGGGTAAGGTGATTACGTAGCCAAAGTCTCACGACTTCGGCTACAGCTTAGAATATCATTTAGGCGACTCATTAGTGGGCGTCTAGCTTCGCGTCTGGCTTGTCGAACTTGGCGACCTCGAGGACTAGGGTTTTACTGGCGTCATTCATACCGGAGAGTTCGACTTCGGTGCCTTCACGGCGGAATTTCAAAACTACACGGTCGAGGGCGTTGATCGAGGATAAATCCCAGAAGTGTGCCTGCGAGACATCAATCGTGACCTTTTCCAAGACCTCTCGGAAATCAAAGGCGTCAGAAAAAGTGCTCGCCGAAACGAAGAAAAGTTGCCCACGGATTAGGTAAGTGCGCGCCTTCTTCTCGACTTCGTATGCGGAGGTGATGTCCAACTGGCCAGATACCTTGTAGGCAAAGAAGAGAGCACTGAGGAGCACACCGGCACCCACGCCGTAAGCCAGATTGTGGCTCAGCACGGTGACTAAGACTGTCACGATCATAACGATGCTAGAGGTGCGGTGGTGCACGCGTAGATTCTTGATCGAGCTCCAACTAAATGTGCCGATCGAGACCATGATCATCACGGCGACGAGCGCCGCCATTGGGATTTGGCTGACGAGGTCGCCCATCAATACGATCATAATGAGCAGAATGATACCTGCCGCGAAGGTCGAGAGACGGCCACGGCCACCGGACTGCACATTGATCACGGACTGGCCGATCATAGCGCAACCCGCCATGCCGCCGAAGCAACCGGAGATGATGTTGGCCACACCTTGACCCGTACATTCGCGGTTCTTGTCGCTGGGTGTGTCAGTGAAGTCATCCACGATGGTCGCGGTCATCAGCGATTCTAGCAGACCTACAATGGCCAGTGAGATGGCGTAGGGCAGGACGATCATGAATGTTTCAAAATTGAGCAGAACCTGGAAATATTCGAGCTTCGGCAGGGTGGAGGGCAACTCCCCCATGTCACCGACGGTGCGGAGTGAATCCCAGCCCAAAGACATGGAGAGGCCTGTGAGCACGACGATACAGACGAGTGGCGAAGGCACCGCCTTAGTTAAAAGCGGCAGACCATAAATAATACCCAGCCCTGCCGCGACCATTGTATACATGAGCAGGCCTTGCTCTTGGAATTGCGGCAACTGCGCCATGAAGATGATAATCGCGAGCGCATTGACAAAGCCCGTCACGACCGAGCGTGAAACGAAGCGCATCAGATTGCCCAACTGTAACTTGCCAGCGATGATTTGAAAAATGCCTGTCAGAATCGTGGCAGGCAGCAAATATTCGACCCCATGATCGCGCACCAGGGTAACCAGCAGCACGGCCATCGCGCCGGTTGCCGCCGAGATCATACCGGGGCGACCACCAATAAAGGCGATCACGACTGCGATACAGAAAGATGCGTAAAGCCCCACCTTCGGATCGACACCTGCAATGATAGAGAAGGCAATCGCCTCAGGGATGAGAGCAAGCGCCACCACCGTGCCCGCGATGACATCGCGTCGCGGGTTCGAGAACCACTCCTGGAAATATTTAGTCTGCGTCATTGGTCATATAAATAGAAAAGCCAACAGGGATGCTGTTGGCTGGGAAAGCTAAAGGCTGGTTGTTAAGGCCTTAGACTGAGAGGAGGGCAAGTCTTTAAAAGTAGCGCACGCTTCCAGCGTGTTTTAATTAAACAACACCCAAGATGGGTGTGCTACTTTCTCATCACCTTTTTCGGCGACTACGTCTTAAAAATGGCGGAGAAGGCGGGATTGCTTCGCCATCTACGCTGCGCTCCGTCAAACTCGCGGCGGGTTCTCATCCTCGACTTCTCATCACCTTTTTCGGCGACTACGTCTTAAAAATGGCGGAGAAGGCGGGATTCGAACCCGCGGAACCCTTTTGAGGTTCACTTCTTTAGCAAAGAAGCGCTTTCGGCCACTCAGCCACTTCTCCATACCAGACCGAGGACAAAATCTCTCCGCTCGCAGAGTTCAACCTTAAACTTTAAGAAATTTCAAAGTAGCACTTCTTCGGATGCAATTTGCTGGAACTTTAGAGTGCAATTAGCCGGGTGACACTTTGCAAATAGTCGGCACTCTGCTTTACAATGAGTCGTGTTTGAAGGCTTTCCCTAAGTATGCCAGCAAAGCATTCCTAGAGCCCAAGATTGGCTTCGTCAGTGTTGAATTTGGAAGAAGACGACTGGCTGAGCGAAGGTCCACGCTTTGGGCAGCTACTCGAATCGTTTATCGTACAACAGTTAATTACTCAAGCAGGTTGGACAGATCCCAAACTACGTTTCTGGTATTATCGAGATAAGGATAAGCATGAAGTCGACTGTGTGATGACTCGAGGCCGAAAACTCTGGGAACTCTGAGCCATGCCTAGTCGTGAAATGCGTTTCCAGGCTCAATATCGTGAAAAAGTGCCATAAAATTCAGTGAATTCACGATATTCGTTGAATAATCGTGAATAATGGCTAGGTTTTTAACGATGCCAAACACCTTTCAGGTCTTCCGTCGTATCCAGGACTTGCAGATTCGCTACCTTAAAGCACTCGCGGGTAAGGAGTCTTTGTTGCGCCTTATCTACGAGTCTGAAGTCACCGAGCAGGTCTACAATTCAAACGCGATTGAGAATAGTACGCTTTCGCTGGAGGAGACCGATAAGATATTGAACCAGATCGATCTGGATCGATTTGTGAATGAACGTGAACTCTTTGAGGCTAAAAACCTAGCGCGGGTGGTTGATTATATTGATCAAAAAGCGAAGCAGGAAGAGCTGACTCTGGATTTGATGCTTCTGTTGCACAAGATGCTGATCAGCAATATTCGAGATGAGATTGCGGGACGTTTCAGGAAGTCGGATGAGTGGGTGCGGGTGGGCAGTTATATCGCGACAGATCCTGCTATGGTGATCGAGCAGCTCGAAAATATGATGATTATTTATCGTACAAGTGCTGAGGAAAGTATCATTACGCGCATCACTCGTTTTCACCTAAGCTTTGAGCAGATCCACCCTTTTGTGGATGGTAACGGACGTATCGGACGCGTCTTGAATAATTGTCTGCTGATACGAGAAGGGCATGTGCCGATCAATATTAAGTTCATCGACCGTAGTGATTATTACGATGCATTCGCAGCCTTTGATCAGGAAAGTGATTTGTCACTGATGGAGCAAATCGTGGGAAAGGCGCTCACTAGCTCCTATCATAAGCGGCTCGCCTATTTAGAAGGCAAACGAATCATCCCACTAGCCGAATATGCAAAAGGCAGCCAAGAGTCACATTCGAACCTGCTTAACAAGGCTAAGCGGCAAACCATCGAAGCGTTCTGGGAACGTGGGAAATGGAAGATTGGGCTCTAAGCCGCCTTCGGCTGCCCCTGGCGGTCTTTTGCGATCAGCATGTAGATGCTGGGCAGAAAGAGGACGGTGAAGATCGTGCCGATGGCCATGCCGCCGACGAGCACGAGGCCGATGGAGTTACGGGCTTCGGCGCCAGCGCCGGACACCAGGGTCAGTGGGAAGTGACCTGCGACGGTCGCGACGGTCGTCATGAGGACCGGGCGCAGTCGCACTTCGGCGGCTTCTTGCACGGCGTCGAGCTTGCTCTTGCCCTCGCGCTGGAGCTGGTTGGCGAATTCCACGATGAGAATACCGTTCTTGGCCACGAGGCCGACCAGTGTGACGAGTCCGACTTGCGAGTAGATGTTGAGCGTGGTCGTCCAACCATCCGTCCAGAACGGCATGTTGGGATTCATCATCTTCAAGAAGGTGAAGATAAGCGCGCCAAACATGGCCAGAGGCACCGAGCCGAGAAGGATGATGAAGGGATCGCGGAAGCTATTGAATTGGGCAGCCAGCACCATGAAGATCAAGACGACTGCGAGCGAGAAAGCGGGGAGGAACTTGTTGCCTTCAGTGCGCAGTTGGCGTGATTCGCCGACGTAGTCGACGCGGTAGCCATCGGGCAGCACTTCGGCGGCGGCTTCTTCGAGTAGTGCGAGGCCTTGATCGAGCGGGCCCATGAAGACGCCGCTCATTTTGACGGCGTTGAACTGTTGGAAGCGGTTGAGCGAGCGCGGTTGCACGCTCTCCTCCAAGGTGGCGATGGTGCTGAGCTGGATGAGTTTCCCCTCGGGTCCCTTGACATAGATTTGGTTGAGCTGCTCTGGGTTGAGGCGTTCGACGCGTTCGATTTGCGGGATCACCTTATAGCTGCGCCCGTCGATATTGAAACGATTAACGAAGCCGCCACCGACGAGGGCACCGAGGTCCGCACCGACATCGCGCTGGTCGAGTCCGAGCGTGCTAATCATATCGCGGTCGAGTATGAATTTAGTCTGTGGCTGGTCGATCTTGGTATCGATGATCGGGGGGAAGGCAAAGCGTCCGCTCTGGATCGCTTTCATTCTAATTTGGTCGACGTATTTGAGGATCTCTTCCGGCTCTGCGGTCGAGGCGATGACGAACTCGACAGGAAAGTCACTGCCACCTGGAAGCGCGGCGGGGGTGGCGGGAAAGACGCTGATACCAGTGATCTCGCCGAAGGCTTTTTGCACTTCCGGTTTGATCTCCTGCACCGTGCGGTCGCGTTCACTCCACGGGCTAACGATCATGCCGCTGAAGCCGAAATTCGGATAAGTGAGCTGGAAAGTATATTGCGTCTCTGGGAAGCTCATGAAGGCATCGTTCGCACTTTCTGCGAAGCGTGATGTTTCCTCCAGCGAGAGATTGGCTGGTGTGTTCAGGATGCCGAAGATGACACCTTGGTCTTCTTCGGGGGCGAGCTCTTTGGGCGAGAGGATAAACATCGGCACGCACAATAGCGTGAGGGTGCCCCAGCACAGATAAATCACCCAACGCGTTTGCAAGGCCACTCGCAGTAGGTTGCCGTAGCCTCTGCGCAGGCGGGCGAAGCCGTTATTGATTAGCTTGGAGAGCCCTTTGTGTTCGCCGCTCTTGAGCACAACCGATGAGAGCATCGGGCTAAGGGTGAGCGCTACGATGGTCGATACGATAACTGCGCCGGAAAGGGTGAGGGCAAACTCTCGGAAGAGTGAGCCAGTGAGTCCGCCCTGGAAACCGATCGGTAAATACACTGCGACCAAGGTCAGCGTCGTCGCTATGACGGGGCCGATCAACTCGCGCACGCCGGTAAGAGCTGCTTCCATGTGAGGCATGCCTGCTTCGAGGTGACGCTCGATGTTTTCCACCACAATAATGGCGTCGTCCACCACGATGCCAACCGAGAGCACGATGGCCAGCAGGGTCAGCAAATTGATGGTAAAGCCGAACAGCTGCATCACGAAAATCGCTCCGATCAGCGAGATCGGGATCGTGATGATCGGCACCAGCACCGTGCGCACGCGCCCCATGAAAAGGAAGATGACCACCATGACGATGACGAGGGTCTCCATTAGGGTCTTGGTCACTTCAGTGATGGACTCTTGAATATAAACAGTGGAGTCGTAGCCGACATTGGCTTCGATTCCGATGGGGAGTTCGGCTTTGATTTTTTCCAGCTCCTCGCGCACGGCTTTGATCACGTCGACGGTGTTAGAGTTCGGTAGAACATACATGCCCATAAACACGGCCTTGCTGCCGGAGAAGCGCACCTCGGAGCCGTAGGTGTCGCCGCCGAGCTCGACCTTAGCGATGTCTCTGATGCGGACGATGGTGTTGCCCTCATTCAAAATCGCCAGTTGCTCAAACTCTTCGACCGAGTTGAGGTCGGTATTGGCGGTCAGGTTGACGGTGACGAGGTTGCCCTTGGTCTGGCCGATGGCGGAGAGGTAGTTGTTGGAGGCGAGCGCATCACGCACCTGCGCGGGGTAGATGCCGAGCGAGGCCATCCGCGCGGGGTCGAGCCAGATGCGCATGGCAAAGGTGCGCCCACCGAGGATCTCGGCTTCTTGCACGCCCTTGATTGCGGTGAGGCGGGGCTGAATGACACGGACGAGGTAGTCGGTGATTTCGTTCGCTTCGAGAATGTCGGAGGCAAACGAGAGATAGGCGGAAGCTCGCTCGCTATCGGCTGACTCGACGGTGATGATGGGCACCTCGGCTTCGGGTGGCAGGTCGCCACGCACTTGATCGACCTTCGAGCTAATCTCGGCCAGCGCTTTGGTCGAATCGTAGTTGAGCTCCAGCCGCACCGTGATGGTGGAGATGCCGAGTTTACTCTCGGAAGAGATGTAGTCGATGCCATCGGCCGTGGCCACGGCTTGCTCGATCGGCGTGGTGATGAAGCCGCGAACGAGGTCGGCATCGGCACCCACGTAGATGGTGCTGATAATGACCTTGGCATTCTCATTACTCGGGTATTGGCGGACAGTGAGCGACGAGATCGCCTGCAAGCCAGCGATCACGATCACCATACTGACGACAATCGACAGCACGGGTCGCTTAATAAAGATATCGGTAAAGGCAGTTTGCATGGCGTGAAGCGTGACGAAAATTGATTGTGAGCGTAGCCGAAACCGTGAGTTCTTGGTAAGTCGGGAGCGGTGTCTAAGAATCGACCAAAAGCTTATGCTTTCGGCTACGTAAGTGTGAAATCGAGAGCGTTACGAGTTGTCGGGCGTGGGCGCGAGTTTGGGATCCGGCGCAAGCTTGTTGTTGACGGTGACACTGATGCCGTTACGCAGCTTGAAAGCTCCTGCGGAGACGATTTTTTCACCCACTTCGATGCCTTTCTCGATACTGACGAAGTCGCCTCGCCTTGTGCCGATGCGAACGAAGTGCTGTTTAGCGACAAGACCCGCCTCGGTCGATTCCACTTTGTAGATGGAGTTGCCGTAGGGCGCGTAGAGGATCGATGTCGCTGGCACGACGGTCACGGTGTCCTGCTCTGGTAGGGTGACTTCAACCCGAACAAACAATCCCGCACGCAGGATGCCGTCGGGATTGTCGAGCGTGCCTTGTATTTGGATCGAGCGTGTGGAAGGATCGATCTCTGGGCTGATTGCAGTGACGCTCCCTTTGAAGTTAGATTCGGGGTAAGCATCACTCGTCAGAGCCAAACTCAAGCCGCTTTTGATCTGGCCGAGTGCTTGTTGCGGCAGACTGAAGTTGACGTAAACTTTCTCGTTCGCCTGAAGTGCCACAATCGCTGCGCCTTGCGCTAGGTATTGCCCGAGGTTGATATGGCGGATACCAACTCTGCCTGTAAAGGGTGCTTTAGTCGTCTTTCGGGCGATGCGAGCTTTAATATTTTCTAGGTCAGCTTTGGTCTTTTCTTCTTCGGCCACGGCGCGATCCAAGTCGGACTGAGGCACGTTGCCACTCTTGCGTAGGCGTTGCGCACGCTCCAGTTCGACTTCCGCTAGCCGAGCGAGAGCCTGGGCGGCCTGCAATTCCGCTTTTTCGACTTTGACATCGAGCTGCACCAAAACGTCGCCTGCCTCGACCATTTGACCATTTTCGAAATTAATCGCTTCGACCAGTCCGGCTACCTCAGCCTCCAGTAACACGCCTTGGATAGGCTCGATCGTGCCGACCGCCTTTATGCTGCGTATCCAAGTTTGTGCCTCCACGGTGAAGGTCGAGACGCTTTCGGGCGGAGGTCCCATCCCTCCGCCCGCAGCACCCATAGCCCGAAATTGCATGATCTTAGTCCCGAAAACAAAAAACAGAACTAGAGCGAGGCCAGCGATTAGAGAGGTGATGAATAAAAGTTTCTTCATAAGTTTGTAGAGTGGCTTTATCGGGTTTGCCCCGAAATCCTTAGTCGCTACTAAGACTAAGCACTTTAAAAAGACAAACACTTGTTTGAATTTTTCTGAAATGAGTGGCAGAGGCGGCTCTCGAAAAATAAGTAAAAAACTCAGTTGACGCGTGGAAACCGCGTTATCTTAATGCCGCCTTTCTCAAGAGTGGCCGGATAGCTCAGTCGGTAGAGCAGAGGACTGAAAATCCTTGTGTCCCCAGTTCGATTCTGGGTCCGGCCACCACTTGTGAAAGTAGTGAAAGTAGTCAAAGCTTTTTAAAGCACAGTGCTTTAAGTTAAAGGCTTCAAATGCTCGGGTGGTGGAATTGGCAGACACGCCAGATTTAGGTTCTGGTGCCGTAAGGCGTGAGGGTTCAAGTCCCTCCTCGAGCACTTGGCTTTGGCTAGCAATGGTTTACGTAATTCGCTTAGATCATTGCTGATTCCAATTTATTTTCCAGTGCCTATGAAATGCCTATTTTGAATTGATAGTATCCACCTTTAAGCGGTGCTGTGGTGGCTTTCGAGAAGGCTTGTTAGCTCAATTCGGGGAATCTCTTTAATTATTCAAATCTTAGATCAATTAGTGACCAGTTGTCCTCGCCTAGATATTGCAACTGGGAGATGTATTGGCTGCGGATCATGGCTCCAAATCCGTTTTGTGAATCAACGGGGCCGCGCACTTCGTAGGCGTGTTCCCAGCCTTCGCCTTCGAGCGCATAGAGGGTGTATTCGCTGATTCTCCCAAATTCTGCAGTGCTTGGGGATTTGAGGTTTTTTTTGACAAATACCCAGCTCATGGTGATCGCATAGTCTTCGGGGTCAGTCTCTTTATGGCTGCTGCTGCTGCTGCCTTCGCTGCCACCAATCGCTGCCATGATCATAATGCCGACAAGGGCGATTAGAAATAGCCATGCACAGCCGCTAGTCTTCTTTTTAATGGGGTGTCCGCAATTGGGGCAAGTCTCGGCCTTCGGGCTGACGGCATGTTTACAGGAGGGACATTTTTTCATAAATTCAGCGTTCTCTCTCTCTCTCTATTGTTAATCTTTTTGCCCAGTCTTCATTTGAGCGCGGGCGGTTGGCGTAACTGCGGAAATCCTCGTTTCAATTAATTGCAGTGAGTTTTCGGACGGCGGCAAATCTAGGCTTTTTATTGCTGCTCCTGGAACGGCTATTGTCATCGCATAGACTATTTGTTAATCTGATTGTATGCGTCTACCTGATTTTTGATCGTAAAAACCTGCATTTCATAATTCTCCGGCCATTTCTTTTGAGCGGCAATGATGATCTCTTGTAGTATGGAATTGTTCTTACTCTCAGCAAGCCAACGCGCCAATTCCATAAGAGCTTCTACCTGAGTGTTTACCATAAACATTTGCATTTCATAATTACCCGGCCATTTTTTCTGAGCGGCTCTAAATATACCCTTAGCGACTTCGCTCGTTCTGTTTTCAGATGCCCAATTCATTATTTCTTGATATGCTTCTGACTGATTTTTAATCATGAACGCCTGCATTTCGTAGTTACCGTTCCACTTTTCCGCCGCCGCCGCTTTAATTTGCTGTTTCACTTGTGACGGAATCTGAACCGAGCCAGCTTGTAGGTAGGCAGTGCAGAGACTGAAGACTAGAGATACGATGATTAGTGATTTCATAAGTAAATAGGTATCCGCTCATGGATAAACGGCAAGATTTAACCTTCGCGAGAGAATTGACTGCGATGTGCGGGCGTGTATGCCTGAATAATGTATAGCGGTTCGTAATATTATGCGAGATCTGCTTTGTGATACAGTCCGTAGGATTTTGGAAAAGTTCTTTCGTTGCGTCGAGGCTCTCAATCACCGGGGACGGAAGGCTTAAAATTACTTAAAGGTGTTCTGACACACATCGCCCGCTCAAACTGTCCAGCGTGCTTATGTATAGCCTCAAATAGACGTTTAAATCCTCTGAGTGGCATCCCTTGCCCCTTGCAACGGTACGAGGCTCGCCACGGCGTTAGATCAGCTGTTCCTGCCGAGGTTCAATGTTCCCTCCAGAATACAGAGCATTGTCATTATACCCATGCCAATCGACTTTCAATCGGCCATTGTATTCCTCAAAGTTAATTTCTAATTCGTCAGGATGAATGCCATACTGAAAGCACCATTCGAGAACTTCATCCATCGCAAACTTACCACGCCTGCCTAAACGCTTTTCGAGTCGTTTGCGTGGGGTTGAAAACAGGCGACTAAACAAACTATTGTTCTTAGGTCCGGGTTTAATCCGTGAAGTAGTTTTATTGCCTGTGCCTTCTGATCCATTAAAAGGATTATTTTCTGCAACTGGAGTTTTATCCTCTAATTCAAATGTTTTAATACTGACTTCGGCCGTTGCCTTGTATTGGTCTAAAAAATCCAAAGTAGCTCTATTTTCTAATTCTTGAAAATCAGCAACTTGACCTTCTAATTTATTAATTTCATTCGTTAGCTCATCACATTTTTCATCAAGCGCATTAGCCTTGTCTGTTAATTCTTCTGATTCCTTCTCTAGTTTTTTAACACGCGCAAAATTGCTTGATTCAGACTCATATAATCTTTCAAGAGCCGCATCTTTTTTCTGAATGCGTTCTTCTAGTCGTTCAGTTTGTTCTTCATATTTATACTTCTTAGCTTCCAGCCTTTCGATTTTTACATTTAGCTTATCTATCTTAGGTTTGTTCAGTAATTTGATTTGCTGTTCCTTTTCCTGAATCTGTCCGTACTTAGATAGAAGCGTCTCAGCGTCTTCTTGCTCGTCAAATACTCCTAATATGTCGCTGATCGAAAAGAAGCCTTGCTTACCAGCTTTTAAGTTTTTTGCGGCGAGAGCGTTATTCTTGGTATAACGAAGTTCGACTTGAAACACTGAGACTAGATTCTCTGGCTCTAAATATACTAGGAATTTCTTCATGCCCTATCAATTTAAGAAGTCCTAGACGTTGGCAACGTGAAACCAGCCCATTGAGGAAAGCATACCTCTTGCAACGGCTTCGAAGTCTCACGGACGTATGTCGAGTTGATCGCCTCGGACGGTGCCAACATGCCGCCGGGGTTGTCGTCGCGTCCTGAGTTGGATCACTTGCGGCTTCGTGTGCTTCACTCGCTGCATAGTGCAAGGTGTCAGCGGCGTTTTAAAAGTGGTGTAATCGTGGCGGTTTGAAACTACCTTATTTTAGGCCATTATTGCCCAATTTTCTTCATAATCTCTAAAAGATCTATTCTTCTCTTATTTTGTTAGGCTCTAAGGCGCTCGAAGGTAGCGACTTGCTACGCCATAGGTGAGGTGTCCAATTTTCTCCGCCACACTCCCGTAGGAATATCAAACCGCCCGTATCAGACCCTTTTCACGCCGCCGCCCACACAAGGTAAGGTGTGTCCTATAGAGAATTGATTAATCATACCTACCTTGAAGGACTGGGAACAGCCTGAGGTCTGCTGTCCCCGTCCTAGATGCCGCGTGAGTAAAGGTGGGCGGATGATTCGCCCTACCTTATAGCCCTTAAACAGTGGGATAGATGGAAAGGTAGAAAGGTATTGTGAATTAGTAATCATGTAATCTACCCTACCTTAGAGAACGGTAATAATGGTTAGCAGGTTGTCCCGAATCGGTTTTTAGCTTTAGGACTCTGATTTCGCCATTATTCTTAGCATATTTCTTGAATGTAGAGTCATCGGAATAGCCATGGTTTATGTCTCTCGGTAGTAGTGCGTTTTCTTCGCCGATTGGCACGACTTCCAGTAGCTGCGAGTCGGAAGCCTTGCGCTTGGCTCCGGGCTTGGCGTGTGCCGTTGCGTCTTTTTCGTCGGCTACTACGAAGTGAGGATAATCCCAGCGAGTCACGAATGGGTCTGTTTTCTTAAAACTTCGCACTTCGCTCTCGATGATAAAATGATTTTCCTCGTCGTGTGGCGTAATGCTGAGCATTGCGTCAAAGTCGCCTGCAAGTGATGATCCACCTCGGAAGCGGTCGGCAATGGACTTTCCGCCTTGAGTTCCTTTGCCGAAATGGTGGATCACAATCGCGGCGAAGTCATACTTGCCCGCGACTCCATCAAGCCAGCTGCAAACATTCTTCATCGCACTGTTGCTATTCTCTTCTTCGGCATCGTTGAACTTGTAAAGGCAGTCAAATACGACGACATCATATTTGCTCACGTCTACGGCATCCAATACCCTACCCAGTGCTTGCGGATCTCTCACATTGGAGAATTTGCGCAATGATAGCCTACCTACATTTGCGGGGATTTTGTCATATTCGAAAACGGACGCCATCCGTTCGCGCAGTTCAAACTCCATCAGCTCAAAATCGATGTATAGAACATTCAACTTGCAGGCGGATCTCCATTTGAGGAATTGCCCACCTAGTGCAAGTGCTCGAAATAGTCCCATAGTAAAATGCGATTTGCCCACCTTTGCGGCAGCTCCAATAAGTAGCTTACCGCCTTGATAGAGTATGCCGTCAACTACGACAAGCGGGCGAGCTTCTACGGCCTCCTCGAAGCTTCTAGGCATATTCTCCATGCCTAGCTCGATCTTAGGTGATGAGCGCTTTGACTTGGCAATGCTTCCTGATTGCTCATCGATTTCTTTTGCGAGTTCAATCAGTTTGCCAGCTTCGTCTAAATTTCCGTCGGCAAGGTAGCGCCCTGCACGGTCGGCTAAGGTTTTGCAATTCCGTTTGCGGGACTGCCTTAGGAGTCGCTCTATGCTTTCAGAAAAAAAGAGCCCAGTTGAGTCTGACAATATATCGCTTAAGCCTAAGATCTGATCGCGCTCGATTTCATTGATACGCTTTTCGTTGTTAAGTCGTTCAAAAACGGCGATATTATCGCAGCTTGATCCTGCGTCATGTAACTCGCTGAGCGCGTCCCAGAGCTTTATGAAAAGTGGGTCTAGAAAATCCGAGGATCGAATGCCAGCATCGACAGCCTGCCCCACGGACTCAAATTGGAAGACTTCCTTTATGAAATTCTCCTCAATGATAGGAGTAAGTCGGTCGCTGTGATCGCGATCAAGTGCGGGCGGTGTCTTTGAGCTATCCACGGCGGCACCTACTTCCCTTGCATCGAGTGCTTGAGGTAATACGCCCCAGTCTTGCATAGATATCTATCTTGCGACGGCCTGAGGCTGACACGCTCCTAGAGCGGCCTTTGCGGCTCGGTATGAGTTGCTGCTTCACTTTGCCCCCCCTTACGTGCTGGATATACCCCAGCAAAGCGGCGTCGGCCTCGATAATGGGGACTCGAACACACCTACGACCGAGCTTGATGGATGGTAGGATATTCTCTGAGATTAGTATGCTTACATATCGTTCCGAGAGTTCCCAGCGTTTGGCGAACGAAGCACGCGTCATTGCGCGTGCTTCGGGTTCTGCTTCTTTTGTGTTTGGTGCTTTTTGTTGGTCCATGCCCCCATAAGAAGGCATGTGCTTTTGTGGATATACGGGATAAGCTAAAAATGATTTCCCGTATATCTATCGCCTCCCGGGCAAGTCCTTCGAAACGTCAATTCCAACTCTTTCACACGCGGCCTTTGTCGTCTTCCGATCTGGCAATTTCATGGCTTGGGAATATTCACCGCTTGCCCGCAGATTCGTTAAGCCAGCTTCAATTTCGCTGATCGTTCCTGACTTTAACCCGTCTCTATTTCGTAGAACTATTAGCGCGAGATGAAGTTCATTTCTTGGCTCATTCTTCTCGTGCCATTCTACAAGCCTAGCGATAGCATGAAAAAAGTCTGCATCGTGATTTTCTAAGGCACTGAGCATCGGTGCTAGAAATGATGCTGACAGAAAGTTGGACGGTCGAGGTTGGTTGGGTCTTTCGTGCACAGCAATCAGCTCTTGGTGAATCAAGGTGAGCGGGTTCGGCTCCACGTCGCCTTCTATGTCAGTTACGGGCTGTTCATATTTGTTAAAGTCACTTGCCAAGGCATCCCCAAACACAAGACGGTTTTCCCTCGCATCTGGTGAAAATTCGGCTAGCTCGCCCAGATATATATCTTCTTTCGGCCCACGCGTGTTCCTTGGCTTGCCCTTGCTCATCCTACGGCCTCCATCTTCGCTTCTGTGGAGTAGGGGCGGATGCTCCAGAACTTTACGGCGTCTTGCTTCTTAACAATCGCTCGGTAGTGCTTAAGTATCATTTCTGACGTAGAGTGCCCCATTGCCTCTTGTAGCGCGTTAAGGTCAGCATTGGCCGCTAGGTGATAGCTTGCGAACGAATGACGTAGCACATCTTGCAAATGGGAGAATTTGGCAATGTGCCGAATCGCCTTAATCTTCTCTTTCCAGTTGGGCGGAGTGATCGAGCCTTTGCGGTGATCTTCCGGAACAAGCTCCAGCCATTCCCGCAAGTTGGCTTCCATGTGTATATTGCGCTTTGATCGCGTTTTAGCGACGCCTGTTCCGATTGTGACAACCTCATGGTCGAAGTGGATTGCATCCCATTGCAGGCGCTCTATCTCCTTTGGCCTGACTCCGGCGAAAACCATGATTGCCAATGCTGGCAGACAATCAGAGCAATCGAGCAGGTAAGACTTTTTCAGCTGTTCGCTCTTTCGATGATCTTGGCACGCATTGAATGCTGCTTTCACTTGTGCTAGCGTTAAAACGCAAATTTCGTTTTCCGGTAGTTTCGTGATTTCCATCTGATCAAAAGGATTCGTAGAGCAGTATCCTCGGCGAATTGCGAATGAGAGCGCCGGGCGAATTGTGCGCTTTGCATTGGCAAGTTGCCTTGGTGTCCGAAAGTGTTTTTCAAGCGACTTTTCCAGCTGCCGGGTGGATAGAGCGGAGACAGTGACCTTGCCAAGTTCGCGCACGATTGGCGCTCCGTAGTATTCAAGCGCTTTTGCGTAGCTATCAGATACGGTGCTGAATTTAAGAGCGGTATGTTCAGCCCATAACTCGGAGAGGGTGCATGAAGCGTCCTGCGCGGCCTTCCACTCCAGCCAGTGCCTTGCTATCGAGGTGAGGGTGACATTGTGCTCGGATAGTAAGCTGAGCGCCTTAGCGGCATCTTCAGCGGCGGCGGCTGAAATCTTAATGGATTCGGTTCCCCATCTTTTGGCCATGCCCTTGATTCGGTCGATTTCCAATGCGGCGAGCTTCTTTGACTCAAACTTGAGTCGCTGCCTTTTTCCTGTGGTCGAGATTGAGGCGGGGACGTTGACGCGGAAAATGTCACCATCTGCAATGGGGACAAGCGAAGGACTCTTTTCGGCTCTTTTTTGGGCTTTTACATGATTAGTCATTTGCCTATCAATGCCTATCAATGCCTATTTTTCAAGCATTATCCTGCATTTAAGTGCTTTTACTTGCTTTGTAAGTCATTGAAAATCAACGAAAGCCCTTATTAGCTCATCAGATTTAGGTTCTGGTGCCGTAAGGCGTGAGGGTTCAAGTCCCTCCTCGAGTACTTTTAAAAGGCGGCTTCGCAGAGAGGCCGTTTTTTTGTTTAGCCTATTGGGATTGTTTGGACTTTAACCCTACGGGTGGTCCGGTTCGCTGCACGGCGTAGCGAAGCGAAGACGGGTCTTGTCGCTTCGCTCGTTGTTCCATCACTGCCCGGAGGGCACCCGCTCAGTCACCCCTTCGGGGTCAACGCAATGCGTTGACCATCTCCGCGCTGTCGCGCTACGTCGGAACAAGTCCCTCCCCGAGTAGTGAAAGTATTACACGCTTCCAGCGTGTCGTTGAATCGAATCACGCTGGAAGCGTGAGCTCCGTTAAACATCGATTTGCTCGACGATCTCTAGATCGTAGCCGTCGATGCCGACGACTTTGCGCTGGGTGCTGGACATGAGGCGGATTTGCTTGAGGCCGAGCTCGACGAGGATTTGTGCCCCGATGCCGTAGTCACGGAAGTCCATCTTGGCGGGGCCGACGTCTTTGATGGCGGCTTTGTCTTCGCCTTCGATCACGCGGATGCCGCCTTGTGGTTGCTCAATGTAGAGCAGCACGCCGTGGCTTTCTTTGGCGATGCGCTCCATCGCGGCGCTAAGCGAGTTGTAGCCGCCGAGTGCTTTCGAGCGGAAGATGTCGCCGAGGAGGTTTTCGCTCTGCACGCGGACGAGGGTGGGGGCTTCGTTCAGCTCGCCCATAGTCAGTGCGAGGTGTTGGCGGTTATCCAAAATACTGCGAAAGATGTGGAGGTCGAAGGTGCCGAACTCAGATTCGAAGGGCTTGGTCAGCACGTGCTCGATCAATTTGTCGCGAGTGTGGCGATACTCGATCAGATCGGCGATACAGATCAGCTTGAGGTCGTGTTTCGCCTTAAACTTAATCAGATCGGGCAGCCGGGCGAGGCCACCATCTTCGTTCAGGATCTCGCAAATCACGCCGCTGGGGTTGAGCCCTGCAAGTTGTGCGAGATCGACAGCTGCTTCGGTGTGGCCTGCGCGTTGGAGCACGCCGCCTTCTTTGGCGCGGAGGGGGAAGACGTGGCCGGGCTGCACCAGCATGTCGGACTCCGACTTGGAGTCGCCTAGAATACCGATAGTCTCTGCGCGGTCGTAGGCACTGATGCCGGTCGTGATGCCTTCAGCGGCGTCGACTGAAATGGCGAAGTCGGTCTGTTGGGACTCACGGTTCTCCGAAGCCATCGGGTTGATTCCGAGGCGGCGTAGCTGATGTGCCATCATGGGCACGCAGATCAGGCCGCGGGCGTGCATGATCATTTGATTGACTGCTTGAGGCGTTACTTTTTCGGCGGCCATGACGAGGTCGCCCTCGTTTTCGCGCGATTCGTCGTCGGTCACGATGACCATCTTCCCCGCGGCGATGTCGGCAATCGCGGATTCAATGCTGTCGAAAGGACTGTCTTTGTTGGATTCTGTGCTCATCTAATCTTCTCCGTAGTCGGGTCTTCAAAAGAATTATTGTTTTCAGTAAATCGCACGGCGCAACCGTCTTTTGCGTGAATCCTTTAACTTGCTCCGAACTCCGCCCTCAATGTTGCGGATAGATATCCATTTTCTTGCCGCTTGCGTTCTAATAAAAGTTACCAAAGATTGTCATAGATGTCTGATTTTGACCCTAATAAGAAAGTCTATAAAGCCCAGGGCGGCACCTTTAGCATTATCGATCTACTTCGTAGTTTTGCCGATCCGGAGCTGGAGGTCGACGGCATCTCACGCATCTCTGACCTGCATATGAAGGTGGGCGAGCCGGTGCGCTACCGCTACGATGGCGATCTGGAAACAATCGAAGACGGCGAACCACTGACCGAGGAAATCCTGCGCGAGTTGGTCTTTCCTCTGATCAGTGAAGAGCAACGCAAGAGTCTGGCCGAAAACTCGCTGCTCGACATCGACGCCGGCTATTCATGGGAGGAAGAAAAGATTAACTTCCGCCTCAATGTCTTCCACGACCGCGACGGCACGGCCTGCGTGATGCGGATGTTGCCGAAGCATATTCCCGAAATCGACGAGATCGGCTTCATGAATCCGCAGGTTTGGCAGGACATTACTGAGCTCAATCAAGGTCTTGTCCTAGTGACTGGGGTGACGGGGAGCGGCAAGTCGACCACGATTGCCAGTATCATCGACTATATTAACAAGAGCCGCAAAGCCCGTATCATTACGCTGGAAGATCCGATCGAGTACGTCTTTCAGAGTGAGCAATCACTTATTTCACAACGAGAGCTGGGCAAGCACTTGAGCGACTTTCCAAATGGCCTCCGCAGTGCGCTCCGCGAGAATCCAGACATCATCTACGTCGGCGAGATTCGTGATGCCACGACTGCTCAGCTCGCACTCACCGCCGCAGAGACCGGGCACCTAGTGCTCTCGACCCTCCATACCAAAGACGTGAAGGGCACTTTTAGCCGCATCATCGATATGTTTCCTGCGGATCGCTCGACCGAGATCGCAGCGCAGCTTTCCTTTTCACTGGCTTTTGCGGTTAGTCAAAAACTACTGGCTCGCAAGTCGGGCAACGGGCGGGTGCCTGTTTTTGAAGTTCTGAAAAATAACTCAGGCGTGGCCAACATTGTGCGCACGGCGAAGCTCCACCAAGTCTACAGTAAGATGGAGACGGGGCAGGGCGAAGGGATGAATACGCTGGAGCAACACCTGATCGAGCTGGTCGAGAAGGAGGTTATCTCCAAAGAGGAGGCCATCGCCCACGCCAATGACGCGAATATCGTCACCCGGCTGGATTGAGGTTTACGTCCCGCCTTTAGGCGGCTAGGTTTGAGAGGCGCTGCATACGTGGCCGCCTAAAGGCGGGACTCCAACCCACTCAAACGATCATTTTTTCTAATGAATGGATTAGATTTGCCAAAGCGGGCAGGGGGTAAAACTCTCTTTGCTATGGCAGAAGGTAAAAAGCAAGCAACCTGGGGCGGACGGTTCTCCGAAGGCCCCGCTGAATTGATGCTCCGCATCGGCGAGTCTGTGTCGTTCGATCAACGGCTCGCCCCGTTCGATATCCAAGGTAGCCAAGCGCAGGCCGCCATGCTCGCACATGTCGGCATCATTACCAAGGAGGAGCGCGACGCGATTAAAGCCGGGCTCGACGCCATTCTCGCCAAAGTCGAAGCGGGCGAATTCACGTGGGATCCAGTCCTCGAAGACGTTCACATGAATATCGAGCAAGCCCTCACGCAGGACGTTCCGGCCGCCGCCAAGCTTCACACCGCCCGCAGTCGCAACGACCAAGTGGCCACCGATATGCGCCTCTGGTTTAAGTTCGCGTGCGACGAAGTCGATGCCTCGCTTGCTGCGGTCATCGCCGCACTTGTCGATCTGGCGGATAAGACTCAGAAGGTCATCATTCCCGGTTACACTCATTTACAACGTGCCCAGCCAGTTTCGATGGCGCATCACCTACTCGCCTACGTGGAGATGTTTGCTCGTGATCGCACGCGCATCGCCGCGGTCAAAGAGCAGGCCAACGTCTGCCCACTCGGCTCCGGCGCGATCGCTGGCACCACGCTGCCGATCGACCGCGAGTTTGTGGCCAAAGAGCTCGGCTTCGTCGATGCGCAGGGTCATCCTCAAGTCACGCAAAACAGCATGGATGCCGTCAGTGACCGCGACAGTTTTATTCAGTTTGCTTCCGCCTGTGCGGCGATCGGCGTGCACCTCTCACGCCTCTCCGAGGATTTTATCCTCTGGAGTAGTGCTGAGTTTGGCTTTGTTAAATTGCCCGACGCCTTCACCACGGGTTCGAGTCTCATGCCGCAGAAGAAAAACCCTGATGCTTTTGAGCTCATCCGCGGGAAATCGGCGCGGCTGACGGGTAATCTGCAAATGCTCCTCACCATGGTCAAAGGCCTGCCGCTGACCTATAACCGCGATTTGCAAGAAGACAAGCCGCCCGTCTTCGACAGTTTCGACCAGACTAAGCTCATGCTTGATTGCGTGGCTGCGTGTCTGCCCGGTGTGTCCGCCGATACCAAACGCTGCGCCGCCACCGTGGCTGACCCCGCGCTGCTAGCGACGGATGTGGTCGATTATCTCGTCAAGAAAGGGGTTCCCTTCCGTGAAGCGCACCATGTCGTCGGTGCGCTCGTCGGACTGTCTGAAACGCTGGATACGCCGCTCAACGAATTGCCTTTCGCTGAAGTCGCTAAGATCCACGACGCTCTGAGCGAAGACTGGGTGCAGGCATTCGATTTAGAAAAGGCCCTCGCCGCCCGCGACAAGCCCGGCATGCCCGGACCCGATCAGGTCGCCGCGCGAATTGCGCACTGGCGGAGCGCTTAGGCGCTCTTTCGATACTAGAGCATTCTGCATTTACTCTGGCGCACTGGTGAGAGCCAATGCCGGAGCAGCGCAAGGCGCTGGTTCAGGCGCGCATCGAGATGCGTAACTGAACCAGCAACGCCGTGTTCCGAGCGAAGCGACAAAGACCGGGCACGCAGTGAACCGAACCACTCCTACATAGGCCTCATCCCTTCGGGACTGGGCTATTTTCTTGATCAGCGGTCCGGCAGCAGCCGGATCGCGACAGCACGGTTCTCGAACCGCCTCTGGCGCGACCGCCTTGCTGAAGCTAGAAAATCGAGCCAGCCAGTGCGTCAGAGTAAATGCAGACTGCTCTAGCTCAAGATAGCGAAAGGAACCGCTGTATTTACTTCGAGATCGTCTTCTTCCACTGGTGCTAGATCCGCTTCATTATCGGCTGGTTGTTGCAAGGCTTTGAGCACCGACTTTTCCTCCAGTCGTCGGCAAAATTCCTTGTAGCCGATGATCTCAAAGCGACCGTCATCATATTCGACCAGCGCGGTGAGTGATTCAACCCAGTCACCGGAATTTAGATAGTGGATGTCGCCGATCATCTTGTTGTCAGGCGTGTGGATGTGCCCGCAGATGATGCCTTGGCACTTGCGCTTTTTAGCAAAGCTTTGCAACTGCTCTTCGTATTTGCCGACAAAATTGACTGCTGATTTGACCCGCGACTTGATCGCTTTACTCAATGAGAAATACTCTTTGCCGCGCCATGCGCGGTATTTGTTGTAGACTCGGTTGAGCTTGAGCAGACTCTGGTAGCCGATGTCGCCGAGCACGGCGAGCCACTTATGGTTCATGGTCACGGCATCAAAGCCATCGCCATGCACCACGAGATATTTGCCCTTAGCTCCTTCGTGGATGTGTTCGTTGACGATCCGCAGCTTACCGAAAAAGAGCGGGAGGAAGCGGCTCAGAATGTCGTCGTGATTTCCGCGTAGGTAGATGACTTCCGTATTACGCTTTTCCAGTTTCTTGAGCACCAAACGAATGAAGCGCGTATGCTTTTCATTCCAACCTCCGTGGCGAGCGAGGCTCCAGCCATCAATGATGTCGCCGTTCAAGACGAGCTTCTGGCAGTGTGTGTGCTTGAGGAAGTGGTTCACCTCGTCGACCTTGCAGTCCTCCGTGCCCAAGTGGACGTCGGAGAGGAAGATTGTTTTATAGGAGAGGGTCGTCTTTTTCATAGCGATTAGCTTTCAATCGCTTGACCCTATTGGGTAAGCAAAGCTTTGAGGTCAAAGCTATTACAGCTACGAGACTGATATGTAACCGCTTCGCCATATTTGTAACCTGGCTGTAACTAATTTGGCGTCGTTTTAGGTTGGAGTTCCGCCTATAGGGCGGCGGGGCTCCAACCCTTTTACAGGCGTGCTTCTAAGCCTTTTAAAAAATCCCAGCTAAAGAGGCCACTGCCGTGTCCGTCACTAAACATCGGGCGAATGGCGTAGTTGCCTTGAAAATCCCAACCTTTAATCGTGACCCCAGGGAATTCCTTGGGGCCATCGCCGCCATATTGAGTTCCGAAGATGTCTTTCTCGCCGATATTTTGCGCGCTCGGTGAGTGCTTGCGTAGAAATTCTGCGGGGAAATAGCTTTCGCTCCCATCGTCCCAGACGATGGCTAGCTCAGTGCCGATTAGTTGGATGTCTTTCGGTTTCATCCTTTGTAGAATCCGGCTGCCTTCAGCTTCTCCATCAAAGTGACAGCGGGGCCTTTACGATTGAGGATGTAGAGATGGATGCCCGGTGCCCCGCGTTCTAGTAGCTCGCGGGCTTGGCCGTAAACCCAATCGATCCCAACGGCTTCGACCGCAGCGGAGTCCTCGCCAGCGGCGCGTAGCTTCTGGTCGAGCTCGGCGGGCATCGAGGTGCCGCACATTTCGCAGAAGCGGAGCGCTTGTTGGTGGGAGGTCACACACATCAAGCCAGGCAGAACGGGTAGATCGATTTTAGCCTGTCGGGCGCGCTCCACGAACTCGAAGTATTTGGCGTTGTCGAAAAAAAGCTGCGTCGTGATGAAGTGAGCACCGGTATCGACCTTGCGCTTTAAATTGAGCAAATCGATGTCGGGGGAGGGCGCTTCCGGATGAGTTTCGGGGTAGCCAGCCACGCCGACTGTGCATTCGGGGTAGGTTTCGTGGATCAAGCTGACTAGCTCGTTGGCGTAGTGCAGGCCGTCTGGGTGCGGATTGAAATCAGTTTCGCCTTTCGGTGGATCGCCACGAAGTGCCATGATCTGACAGAGCCCCGCCTCGCGAAACTCAGCGATGATGCCGCGCAACTCGTCGCGAGAGTGCCCCACGCAGGTGAGATGAGGCATCACAGTGTAGCCATAGTCTTCGCGCAGGTGGCGGGCATACTTCAGAGTGCGGCTGCGTGTGCTGCCGCCGGCACCGTAGGTGATCGAGGCGAAATCCGGCGAGTAGGCTGTCAGTGCTTCGGCGCTGCGAAGCAGTTGCTCCGCAGAAGCATCCGACTTCGGTGGGAAAAATTCGATCGAGAAGAGTGGGTCGCCCGACTGGAGACGGTTTTGTAAAGAAGTTTCTAACATTAACGCATCAAGTTATGATGATATGATGATATGTAAAGTTTTTTGAGGCTCATGCCTCAAATTCTTTCATTAGGAATGTGATGGCGGATCTGGACGATCTCGCAAATCAATTATGCAGAGGGGGCGAAGTGGGGCAAATTGTCGTTCACTTTTTATGCACATTTGGTCTGTGAATAAGCCGATCAAGTCTCTAGTGGAAAGTTACTTAACTCGCTTATTCACAATATTTTTCATTAAAAAATAGGCTAAAAATTACTTGACCAGTGGAGTCAAATGGGGCGATATGGAGCAAAATGGTTAACTAAGGATCAATTGAACGCACATAACACAGGGGAATTTTTCGGCGAATACCGCCACAACGTGGACGACAAGGGTCGCCTCACGATTCCTTCGCAGTGGCGTCCCGAGGTCAGTTCCGAAAATAATAACTTCCTCGCCTTGCCCAGCCTGACTGAGCGTTCCGTTGCGGTCTATCCGCCCAAGATGATCGAGCAGCTCCATGAGCGCTTCTCCGAGATCAGCATGGGCGACCAGAAAGGCCAGCGCGCCATTCGCCGCATCATGTCGATGGCGCACAACTTCTCCTGCGATAAGCAGGGGCGCATCAATTTGAACGAAAAGCTGATCGAACACGCCGGACTGGAAAAGTCGGTCGTGCTACTCGGTGAGGCCTCCAAATTCATGATCTACGACGAAGCCTTCTACGACCAGCTCATGACCGATGATGCGGACGGCGAGGACTTGGCCGACATCGCAATAGACTTCGGCTTCTAATTTTTTAAACCTAGCGGAAATATGAACAAGATCTTCGAAACCATCGCCCGAGAAAACTTCCGCACTTCCGGCTACATTTCACATCCCCGCCGCGAACGCCGTAGCCCCTGGACTTTCACCCCCGCCCCCCGCAGCCCTTTTTACACCACCAACGCCGTCCGCGATGCGCTGCAACGCCGCGAACGGGCACACCTTAAAGCACACAGTAAACCTTCCCTCCTTCAAAACTGGATCAATGTCTTCCTCCATAGATGATGCTGTAACGGCTACCACTGCAAGTGGTCATGTCCCCGTCTTGCTCCGCGAGACGCTGGAACTGCTTGCCCCGCGCGCAGGTGTTAAGCTCTTGGATGGAACCTTTGGCGGCGGCGGTCATACCCGTGCGCTATTGGAAGCAGCGGAAGATGTCACCGTCGTGGCCTTAGATCGCGACCCCGCTGCATTGCCCCGCGCGGAAGCCTTGAAGGCCGAGTTTGGCGATCGCTTCCGTCTGCACCATATCAATTTCGGCGATCTTGCCGATTTGGATGAGTCTGGCTTTCACGGCATCCTCTTCGATTTCGGTCTGTCTTCATTCCAACTCGATACGGAGGAGCGTGGCTTTTCTTTTCGTTACGACGCGCCCGTCGATATGCGCATGAATCCGGAAGAGGGGATCAGCGCCGCCGATTTTTTGGAAACAGCCGATGAGGAATCGCTCGTCCGAGCTGTGCGTAACTATGGCGAAGAGCCACGAGTGCGCCGTGTGGTCAAAGCCATTATGGATGCTCGCGGCACTGGTGCGCTGCAACGCACACAGTCGCTCGCCGCATTGATCAGCGAGGCAGTCGGGCCGACTCCACGCGGGCGCAAGGCGGTGCATCCCGCCACACGCACTTTTCAGGGTATTAGAGTTGAGGTGAATGATGAGTTGAGCGCGATCGAGCGTGGCCTTCCGGCTGCCTTCGATCGCCTCTTACCCGACGGTGTGCTCGCCGCCATCAGCTTCCATTCGCTCGAAGACCGCATCGTCAAACGCTTCTGCCGCAAGATGGCAGGACGCCCTGAGCACTCGCGCGACAGCCGCACTCTAGATGAACGCGAAGTCAGTGCCAGCATGATCTCCACGCGCCCGATCAGTCCCAGCGAATCTGAAATAGAAACCAATCCACGCAGCCGCAGCGCACGTCTACGCGCTATTCGTAAAATTTCCTAACCAAGCTCCATTATGTTAAAACTATCTTCTAAAGCTCGTAAGCATATCATCGTATTGATCCTCGCCATGGTCGCGGTTACGGTCGGTAGCGCCTTCGCTATCGTTTGGATGCAACAACAGATTTCGCGCACCGCGCAAAGCAGCAAAGAGTTTGAATCACAACTCGCGGAGACCTCTCGCAAGTTGCGTTACCTCGACGAGCGCATCGCAGGCTACCATCAGCCGGTCGTTTTGCAGGGCAAGGTCGCCGGCATCCTCCGCCCATCTGTGGAGGATCAAGTCGTCTTTGTGCAAGAGCGTCAACTCGCCACAGGACGTGCCTACGCCGTCTCGCAGCCTTACGAAGTATCCATGGATCTCGCTTTGCTCGATCTCGATAGCGCTCGCTAAGAACAAACAACAACCCCGTCAAACGAACCATGCAAGTTACCTCAGACTACTATCGTTGCCGCGCACAGCGCGCAGCGTTTTCCGCAGAGTCTTTGACTCTGCTCGGGGAGACTTCCCCTGCAGTTGATCGCATGCCCGCCTCTAGTTCCAAGGAGCTAACACCGCTTCGACCCTCAAGCCAGACGCTGCTTGGCTTGGAGGATATCCATAAATCCGAAAATCAAAATCGCGTCGCGTAATTTTATCTAATGAGTAAGGCTTTCGTATCCAGCGGGCGTTCATCGCTTATATCATTTGCAGTGGCTTGTGCCTTCTGCGTCTTGCTGGGGCGCTTATTCTATCTGCACGTCTGGAATCAAGAAGCCTTGCGCGAACACGTCGAAGGTAATCGCAAAATGGTCAATGTCGTCGAGGCACGCCGTGGCAACATCGTCGATACACGAGGTAACTTACTCGCGACCACGCGCACCTCCTATAATATTGGCGTCGATCCGCATGCCTTCCTCGAAAGCGACCGCGAGAAACTCCCCGAGCTCGCCCGCATCCTGGGCAAGCCGCTCGCTGAGCTCGAAGCGAAGATTGATCGTAAGACTCGCAAAGTGTCCGACGATACTAAAGAAGTGCGCCTCATCCGTTGGGCAGTACTGGCCAAAGATGTCGACGAGGCCATGCATGATGCAGTTAAAGCACTCGCGCTTCGTGCCGTTTATGGCAACCAAAGCCACGCTCGCGCCTATCCGGCCGGTCAACTCGCCGCGCACGTGCTCGGCTATGTAAACAAGGAAGAGACTCCCGTCACTGGGATCGAACGGTTCTTCGACTACTATCTGCGTGGCCAAGACGGCTGGCGCGAAACCGAACGCGACGGCAAACGCCACGAACTTGCCCAGTTTCGCGAGCGCGAAGTCGAGCCATCCGACGGCCTCAATGTCGAACTCAGTGTCGATCAAATGGTGCAACATATTGTGGAGGCCGAGATCGCTCGGCTAGCCCAGGAATATGATCCGAAAGGCATCAGCATCATCGTCAGCCAACCGGCCACGGGTGCCGTGCTCGCGATGGCCAACTATCCAACTTACGATCCCAACGAGTTTTATAATACAGAGAAATATCCGATCAGCCATCAACGTAACCGCGCGTTGACCGACGTCTTCGAGCCCGGTTCCACTTTCAAGATCGTGCCTGCCTCCGCCGCACTCAACGAAGGCATCGTTCACCCCAGCGATATGTTCCAAACCGGCGTCGCCCGCGTCAGCTATAAAGGCCGCACGCTAAAGTTGCCTTCCGATCACCACACTTACGAGAGCCTCTCCATGCACGACATCGTGGTGAAGTCGAGTAATCGGGGTGCCGCTCATCTCGGGCTCATGCTAGGCGATCAACGACTCTACGATTATTCGGCTAGCTTTGGCTTCGGTCAAAAGACTGGTTGCGATCTCGGCGGTGAAGTCACCGGCACGCTCCACTTGCCGCGTAATTGGGATGGCCTCACGATCACTCGCTTGCCGATGGGGCACGCTGTGAGTGCCACACCGATGCAAGTGCATTTCGCCATGTCCGTCATTGCCAATGATGGCGTGCTGATGGAGCCCATGCTAGCCAAGCGCGTTTTCGATGCCAACGGTCAGGATGTCATCCGCTTTAAGCCTAAAGCAAAACGCCGTGTCATTTCAACCGAAGTCGCCCACACCGTCGCCAGCATGTTGGCTGACGTAGTCGGGGATAAAGGTACCGCTCGCCGCGCTTCGATTGCTAACTACGATGTTGCGGGTAAAACCGGCACGACGCAGAAAATCGTCAACGGTCGCTACTCCAACCAGCACCATGTCGCATCGTTCAGTGGTTTCTTTCCTGCTGATAATCCATCGCTCGTCATCACCGTCGTGGTCGATGAGCCGCAGTCGCCTGGTGTCGGCTACGGTGGCTCCGTCGCTGCGCCCGCCTTCCGCAATATTGCTGAAGCCTGCATCGCCTATTTAGGCATCCGCCCCACTCGGTCGGACGCATCTTTCGTTAATTTACAACCTTCTATCTATGATCGGACTAGCCGAATTTCAAATTAGTACACTGCTCTCCGCTGCCAGTTCTCGCCAATCTTACTCACGTCGACTCGAACAAAGCACGTTCAACGATCAAAAAAGATCACCTATGAACACAAGCGTTAGTGATTTGCTCGGAGGCGTCGATACGATTCGCCGTAAGCTCCGTGAAGACAGTCCGGTGACCTGCCTGATTACGGATAGCCGGCGCGTCGTGCCCGGCGCACTATTCTTTGCCATCGGTGGGCTCCGCACAGATGGTAATCTCTTTGTCGAAGAAGCCGTCGATCGTGGTGCAGTCGCTATTATTACGGAGGAAGACCTCGGCCAGCATTTCCCCATCGACTATATCCAAGTCGCTGATGTGCGGCAGACTCTAGCACTCGTTTCGCGTCAGTTCTACAATGCTCCCGATGCCGAACTCGGCGTCACTGGGATCACCGGCACTAACGGTAAGACCACCGTTTCGATGCTGACTCAGCACCTCATCGGCGGACAGGATCAAGTGGGTCTCCTCGGTACGATTCGTTACGATTTGGGTAAGCGCACGCTGCCGTCCTTCCGCACTACGCCGGAGTCGGTCGATGTGTATGCACTCCTCGCCCAAATGCTGGAGAACAAGTGCACCGAAGCGGTGATGGAAGTCAGTTCGCACGGAATCGATCAGAAACGCACCTTCGGCGTCGATATCGATGTCGCTGTATTTTTAAATCTCACACAAGATCACATCGATTACCACAAATCGATGGAGGCCTACTATGAGGTGAAGAAGCGGCTATTCACAGGGGAAACAGGTCGCCGTCCGGGCAAAGCTGTCATCAATATCGACTGCGCCTATGGTCGTCGTTTGCTAGGTGAGCTGCCCAGAGGTGTCGAAGTAAGCACCTTTGGCATCGAAGACGAAGCGACTTTTCACGCTGAAAACGTCGCACTCTTCGCCGACCGCACAGAGTTTCAACTCACATGGCCAGGGGGACAGGCGCAAGTTAGCTCGCCTTTGCTTGGCCGCTATAATGTGAGCAATCTTCTCGCTGCCTTAGCCATCGCACACGCCAAAGGCCATGTGATCGAATCTATTATAGAGCGCTTGACGACTTTTCCCGGAGTGCCCGGCCGGATGGAGCGAATTGACGAAGGCCAGCCCTTTAATGTGCTCGTCGATTACGCCCACACCGACGATGCACTTATCCATGCATGCGGCATGCTCCGCGAGATCACTCCTGGGCGTCTCATCGTTGTCTTTGGCTGTGGCGGCGACCGCGACCGCACAAAACGTGCCCCCATGCTCCACGCCGCGCTCGATGGTGCCGACGAAGTCTTTGTCACCTCCGACAACCCTCGCACGGAATCCGTCGATCAAATCTTCGCCGACATGCGCGAGGCCAAAGATAGCGAAACCGCGCACTATGTAAACGATCGCAAGCACGCCATCTCGCTCGCACTCGATTCCGCGAAGCCTGAAGACTGCGTGCTCATCGCCGGCAAAGGCCACGAAGCTTATCAAGAGTTCGACGGCACCGTGATTCCTTTTGATGATCGCCACGTGGCTCGCGACTTAATCCGACTGAAAGAGTTTTCCTGATAATGCCGAGCTTTCACCCACAGCAAATCGCCGATTGGACGGGTGGATCATGGTTCAAAGAGCCAAGTGCGGGAATTGAAGGCTTTTGTTTCGACGCCCGTCAGATTCAGCCCGGGCAGTGCTTCGTGGCTCTAAGCGGCGGCGCGCGCGACGGCCACGACTTTATCGAACAAGCCGCCAAGGGTGGGGCGATTGCCGCCATCGTAGAAACTGCCAAGCCCATCGAGCTACCTCAGTTGCAAGTCTCGAATACCCTCGCCGCGCTTGGCGCGATCGGAGCAGCCGTACGTTCACAGTTTAAGAACCCCGTCGTCGGCATCACTGGAAGCTGCGGTAAAACTTCGACTAAGGAAATGCTACGTAGCCTGCTCGGCGAAGATCGCACCCACGCGACTGCGGGTAATTGGAATAACCGCATCGGCGTGCCCATGACACTCTTCGGGCTTGATCCATCGCAACAAGACTTTGCCGTGATCGAAGCAGGGATCAATCAACCCGACGAAATGGCACAGCTTGGGAAAATGATCCAAGCCGACCTCAACCTGCTGACTAATATTGGCGCCGCTCATTTAGAATTGCTCGGCAGCCTGGGAAATATCGCTGAGGAAAAGTCACTCTTAGCGCAACACGCCGTGCCGGACTCACCGATTATTCTTCCCGCGGAAGTCTTGCGCTATCCCGCTTATAGCCAACTCGCGCATCGTGCGATTGTCTTACTGCCCGAAAGCGAACCCGCGCCCGATTCGTCTGTTCGAGGCATCGTTCGTTATTCAATCGTGGCACAGGCATCTCTGCCTGTCAGCCCGTCGCCCGAAAAACAGTCTGGGATGCCTCTGCCACTTCTGAGCCTAGTAGTTTCAATCGAGAATCAGACCTACCGCATCGCCAGTCCGAGCCGCGGCATCGCCACCAATGCGGCGCTCGCCATCGTCGCCGCAAAGCATCTCGGCATCTCGGAGGCCGACATCCGCGAGCGTATCGAAGCATGGCGCCCATCCGGTACTCGCGGTCGTATCGAAACGCTCGGTGCGCAGGCCTTTTACATCGATTGCTACAATGCCAACCCCAGTTCAATGGCCGATGCGCTCGAAGCCTTTTCTGGCAGCACGCCACAAGACGTCGCACACTTCTATATACTCGGCGCGATGAACGAACTCGGTCATAGCGCCCCCGCGCAGCACGAAGCGATTGGACGATTACTCCAACTACGTCTGCAAGATCGCGTTGCCTTCATCGGTTCCGACGAACTCACACAAGCCTACGAGGCAGGCGCACTCGCCGCCGGAGCTACGAATGCACAAGTAGAACGCGCCGAAAACATCGAAAAAGTAAAATCCACCGTTGCCCAATTCCAAGGAGCCATCTTTCTCAAAGGCAGTCGCAGCTACCAACTCGAAAAACTGCTACCCAAAGAAATCCTTTAATTTGTAGCCGAAACCGTCAGGTTTTGGAACGATGACACTTGCTTGAAGAATCGTCCAAAAGCTCACGCTTTCAGCTACCACCCCCAGCCTCACTCTCATTTTAAAATGCTTTCCTATCTCGCAGAATTTGAAAATATCTTCGGACCACTCCGTCTCTTTCGCTACCTGACGCTTCGCGCCGCCTTTGCCGGTCTCACTGCGATGAGCATCGGCTTCATTCTGGGGCCATGGATTTTTGCCAAACTGCGCCAGCTACGCGCGAAACAAGCCTTTCGCGGTAAAGACGAAGTTGGCGAGCTAGCCGAGCTCCACGCCAGCAAAGCACAGACGCCCACGATGGGCGGCCTCATGATTTGCGTCTCGGTCATAGGTAGTGCCGTGCTTTGGGCACGTCCTAATATTTACGTTTATACCGCGCTCATTATCTACCTCGGTCTCACCATGATCGGTTTTCTCGACGACTATCTCAAAGTCTCCAAAGCTAATAGCAAAGGCCTGTCCGGGCGTTGGAAGCTACTAGGCCAAGCCGTACTCACCGCGATTGCGCTCCTGCTCCTGCTCAGCGTCCCTGAGTCCGCCTCCAAAATGCGCGAACTCTGGGTGCCGTTCTATAAGGATGTGCTCATTTCGGAAATGTCACTCTTCCTGCTCGCGCCCTTTCTCTTTCTTATTCTTTCTGGCTCCAGTAATGCGATTAACTTGACCGATGGCGTCGACGGCCTCGCGATCGGTTGCACTGTGACGGTTGCCTTGGCCTATGCCATCATGGCCTACGCCGCGGGTAATGCCATTATTTCGGACTACCTCTTTATTAGCTTCATTCCCGGAGCAGGGGAGTTGGCCGTGGTCTGCGCCGCGCTGCTCGGTGCGAGTCTCGCGTTTCTCTGGTATAATTCACACCCCGCCGAAGTCTTCATGGGGGACACCGGTTCGCTCGCTCTCGGCGGCCTCATCGGGATGATCGCATTCATGGTGCATCAGCCCCTCACACTGATCATCGTAGGCGGTATTTTCGTGATGGAAGCAGGATCCGTCATCCTCCAAGTCGGCTCTTTCAAAATGCGTGGTAAACGTATCTTCCGAATGTCCCCGATCCATCACCACTTTGAGCTCAAAGGCTGGCACGAGAACAAAGTCGTCATTCGTTTCTGGATTCTCTCGCTCATCTTCGCGATGGCCGGTCTAGCGACGTTGAAACTTCGCTAGAGAGTATTTATCAAGCTTCTCCGCTGACTTCGTCTTCCAGCGCTTTGAGGATGCCTTCCAGCGCTTGCGAAGCATCTACCTCAGCTTGTTGCTTTAGCTCTGGCCAAGGCACTTTACTATTGTGCTTTACCTCCTTCGCAGAAAAGAGGTTTGTGTGCTTGGTAACGTCTATTGGGGGTTCGAACATGATGCAATGGCTCGTTAATGTGAGGTATGAGACCCTGAAGAAATTTCAGAAAAACTAAAGCCTCACAACGAACTATCGTGGTTTACGCGCAAGCATTACACATTCTGTGGACATTACTTAGCGGTCCTTATCAGATGCAGACTGCTCTAGTCTGTTTCAGATCCAGCAAGTCTGGCGATTTATGAACCCCTTCGACTGGCTCAGGGCGGTGCAACTGTGCTGCGTCGACCACAGGGTCAGTCGTCCTAGAGCTTCTTCGCGATCCGTTCGATATGCGCCACAATCTCGTCGAGCGAGGCAACTGCCAATTTTTTCTCCGCCGCTTCCGGACCCCCAGCCAAGGCGTCGATCTCACCTTGGAGGCACGCTCGTTTCTCGATTAAGGTGTCGCGGTTTTCCGTTTCCCAATACTCGGCCTCGTCACTCACGATCACCTCACTCATGTAGTGCTTCTTTAAACCTAAATTCGGTAGTTGAGAGTGCCGCAAAAAGGCGCAGAAGGCGCAAAATAGGCCTCTTCACGGATTTCGGACAATAGGCAGCCAGGGTCTTCTTTCTTAGCTGCTTGTCTGTCTTAGATTAGAGGCGTCGATGAGTCCGGTGATTGCTGTGATTTAGAGGGTTGAGAAGGTGCTGGCT
>Ga0222632_1000231_pt1 | contig 36347 bp, 43 predicted proteins | sample AntAcemetageno46_FD_179828 | JGI IMG/M metagenome (GOLD analysis project Ga0222632, IMG submission 179828) | Saline water microbial communities from Ace Lake, Antarctica - #46 | ecosystem: Environmental > Aquatic > Non-marine Saline and Alkaline > Saline | place: Antarctica: Ace Lake | collected...
ACCACCGTTGAACTGGCTTAAGAAACTTAGTTAAGTATCTCAAGTTCCTTATTCCTTACAGGAACTGTACAGGTTGTCACCATTTGCTTAAGCAAATGCTAGGCAACCACCGTTGAACTGGCTTAAGAAACTTAGTTAAGTATCTCAAGTTCCTTATTCCTTACAGGAACTGTACAGGTTGTCACCATTTGCTTAAGCAAATGCTAGGCAACCACCGTTGAACTGGCTTAAGCCAGTTCAACGCCCATGCTTCGGCATGTTCCTTCGATGATTTTGTCTGCGGCTTCTAGAGATGCTGCGTTGAGATCAACCATTTTCGCTTCAGAAATCTCTCGAATCTGTGCTTTAGTGATTTTTCCAATTTTGGTTGCAGTGTTCTTTCCAGACCCTTTGTCTTTACCGATTGCCTTCAGAATCATTCGTGATGCTGGAGTAGTCTTACACTCAAAAGAGAATGATCGGTCATCGTACACGTAGATAACTACCGGTACAATTTCACCCATTCGGTCTTTTGTCTTGTCGTTGAACTGGTTTACAAATTCACCGATTGCAACACCAGCCTGTCCAAGTACCGGTCCTAATGGTGGTGCTGGAGTAGCCTTACCACCAACTGCCTGTACTTTAATCTTTTTTAATATAGCTTTTGCCATGTTTTTTGTTTAAATTATTGGTTATAAAATATTGCCGATAACCTCGGCTTGCATGTCAGTAATCCATAGTCACCTTCCATGCGGTAGAAGCAGGAGCATAGTACAGAATAATTGTTGTTTTGGCAATGGATGCCCGCCGTCATTACAGAATGCAGACACCAACACACCCAAAACTTAGAACTTTCAAGATTGCCTGAGATACGAAGCTATGGATTTTAGCAATGTTGGCAAAAGTTTAAAATTACTTCAGATGCAAGGCGCCAGCGAAAAAATAGTTGAGGCGTACTTGGTGGTACGTTGAAAATATTTTTTCGTGCAGCAACACCGCAGATGGAGTGATTTTAAACTTTTGCGATTTGAAGAAAGTCGAGTTCCACTGGCGTTTCTCTACCAAACATAGACACCAACACCTTTACCTTTCCGGTTGTCTCGTCTACTTCCCCTACCTTCCCTTCTAGCTCCTTAAATGGACCATCAGTAATCATTACGATGTCATCTGGTGCAAAGTCCACCTTGTGCTTTACGGTCTCATTTTCCATCATTTTCAAGAGTGCTTGATACTCATGTGGAGCAAGTGGTACTGGTTGGGTTCCACTACCAACGAATCCAGTAACTCGTGGTGTGTTACGTACGATATACCATGATTCATCGTTCACAATCATTTCTACCAATACATACCCAGGGTACATCTTCTCTTCTTCAGTGACACGCTTCCCTCCCTTTACGCGTACCTTCGTTTCAGTTGGAACGACTACGTCAAAAATCTGTTCTTGCATACCAAGTGAATCGATACGCTGTCTTAGGTTACGCGCTACTGCGTTTTCGTATCCAGAATAGGTGTGGATTACGTACCAGTGACGTTCACCGCTTATGTGTTGTTTTGCCATACTATATGTTAAATACGAATAATTATCCTACAACAATGTTAAGGAGTTGTGTGAAGAGGTAGTCAACTGCACCTAGATACACTGCTACAATCCCTGAAATACCAATCACAAGAGCTGTATAGACAAATGCCTGGGTTTGGGTTGGCCACGTCACATGCTTCATTTCTGCAGCAGTATCACGTACATAGTTTCCAATTCGACTCATACTAATTTTATTTGAAATGCGGGTAAAAATAAAAGCCCTCTCAGGCGGTTATGCAGTATATTGTACTCTTCTTTTCAAGAAAATCAATAGCAAAAAACACCCCTGTGGTGGGGTGTTTTTCTGCTGTGTGTAGTTACTTTAGCTGATAGGTAATGGTCACCATGCTCCGCACCTCATTTTCTCCTACGGGCAATGATGGTGAGATTGCCTTTTGATCAAATCCACCGCCTCCATCCATGGCCATAGTTGCTCGCTCCATCATTGCGTACGTATTGCCTCCCCCTTCACTAAAGCCAATAATACGATCTAGCTGCATCCCTAAGTCAGACGCTAATACTTCTGCCTTTTCTTTCGCATCAACAATTGCTTTTGCTCGAGCTTCTGCTTGTACTACAGACTCGTCGTCAATAGTAAACTGAAGGCTTGAGATATTGGTTGCTCCACGCTCGCCTGCACCAGAAATAAGTGCTCCAGCGGTATCAAGGTCTCGAATTTTTACCGACACAGTTTGTGACACTTGGTATCCATCGATTATCCGTTCACCTGGAGGGCAATATACACCAGACACACAGATGCGCTCTTCATACCTGTACCTTGGGTTAAGGTTATAGTTTTCTGTCTTCACATCGCTCTCATCCACTCCTGCTGTATCTAAATAAGCCAGAATTGCGTTAGTCGCTTCAGCTGAATTTTCCTGCGCTACAACGGCATCTACTCCCTCAGCTCGGACGGTAAATGAAAACTGACCAATGTCTGGCACAGCCAACACTTCCCCTTCCCCAGAAACTGAAATAGTCACCTCGCCAGTAAATACGCCCCGGGCTTCTTTGAGTGTAAGCTGGGTGTACGACGCTAGCGCAGCAACTGCTCCTATCAGGACAAATGATGCCAGCACCTGTACATATCCTTTACTAAAAAATGTGTTTAACTCCATACTTTATATACTTATTCTCTAAATAAACTTCCTTGTATTGTATCCCAAAAACTCTTCTTGCTACACACGCGAATAAACTCATCCATATCTTCTTCGGTAGGAGCAAACTCTTTTCCTTGTTCCCCGATCAAGAAATACATAATCGATTCTTCATTGGTGACATGGTCAAGTGATAGTGCATGCCCAAGCTCGTGGGCGAGCACCAGCCGCAGCTCATCACTATCTGCATAGGTATATATATTAATTCTTTTCTTTGTACTGTAGGTACCTTGGGTAAATTCACGAGATTCCCCAAACGTAACATTGTACTCCTCTGCACCTCTATTATACGTTTCTACCAGAACATTACCACGGTCACCAATTTTATTGATTTCTTGTACCATTACCTTTAGTTCCTGGGACAGGACATTGAGCGAAACTTGTTCAGCATCAAGCGCATCCTTTCGGGCTTCAAGCGTTGCAAATAATTCTTCTGTCACACCTCCTTGCTCGTTATACTCGGTGACTTGTTCATTGTATGCCAAGAGATTTTTTTCATACAGCGCTACATTATCGCTATACACTATTTGTAATTCATTGTAGCCAGCAATAAGTTTTCCATACGTCTGACTTATGGAGTCACTCACGCTCTGGGTGTTGTCGAGCTTTTCTTTAAAGTTCCCTTCCGCGTCAGTGAACTCTTGCCGTTCGTCATACACAAAGTTCACCGTAAAGGCAGAGGTCTCATCGTAGATAAACAAGTTTTGACCAGTAGCATCTTCCCATACACTCTCGGCGTCACTTAGCGCCAAACGAACGTCATCAAGCGAAAGGCCAAATGATTCATCCACTTCACCAATGGAGTACGCCAAAGGTGCCGGGCACAAGGCTTGGGCCACATAGTAAAAATACCCCCCTCCAAATAGAAGGGACGATATAAGTAACATTGAAAAAATACTCCGCATAGATGTATATAATAGCAAAAATATATGACTTACGTACAAAATACGGTATTCTAATTAAGGAGGTGTTCCTATGCATACAAGATATCACGCTTCAATCCGGGCAGGCTGCACAAGACTCATGAATGAAATTCATCTTGGCTGTCCGAAAACTCATACAATCATAACCAGTGAAGTCCTTGCGCTTGGTCATCCTGCGATGAAAATGCTCTACCAAGCTATATCAGACCTATATGAGGCAAAGCGTACTCACCCGTATTGCTCAATTATAGCAACACTCATGCTCCCTGGTGGACAGGTAATCATTACGTATGATTATTTTGATTTCTCATGGCGTCGCATTACGTCATCAGTACATTCTGTTGTTCCTGATTTCAGAATAGTTACCATCATGCTTCCTGAGGAGTACCCATAGCATGGTGTACAAAAACCTCTAATAGCCACGCACCTGCGTGGCTATTATTAACTCTGCGTAACGAATCATCTAACGCAGTAACCTGGTATTAAAGCTATATAGCTTCAGTATAGAGAAAAACCCCAAGCGGGATTGTATACCGTGATACACAATCTCTACTTAGGGCTTTTCTTTTCCTCTTAGGAGGTCAACCTATTCACAGGCTCGGCAAATCTTCTGACGTGTCAGCTGTTGGGCTGCATTCATACTGTGCTGGTAGTAGAGGGCTTTCACTCCCTGCTTCCAGGCTTGCATGTAGAGCTGGTTGATTTCTTTTGGTGACACCGTTGGTGGAACCATAATGTTTAGTGACTGACCTTGGTCAATATACTGCTGTCGTACGGCTGCACGTTCGATGACTACAGACTGATCAAGTTCGGCAAAGGTACAGAACACTTCTTTTTCTTCATCTGACAAGAACGCGAGGTGTTGTACCGAACCATCGTTATCTCGAATACTCGTCCATACTTCTTTTTTGTTTTCTCCCTTTTCTTCTAGAAGTTCTTCCAAGAATGGATTTCTGATAGTTACTTTAAGTTTCGCAACATCCTTCACATAACAGTTACTCCATACCGGCTCAATACCTTGCGATACCTGCCCGAGAATAAACGCAGAAGAGGTATTTGGTGCAATTGCCATAAGAGTCGTGTTGCGACGGTCATAGCCCTCTAGTAGTGGAGGTACTCCAAACTGTTCACCCAATGCTTTCGATGCTGCTTCAGCTTGCCCTCGAATATGCTTGAACATTTCAATATTTAACTTCCCTGCTTCAATACTGTCGTAGGCAAGCATCTTTGACTGTAGTAGTGAGTGGTACCCAAGTGTCCCCAAGCCAAGCGCTCGGTTTTCCTTTGCAAAGTTGTAGGCTCGTTCCATAAAGACAAACGCTTTTTTCTTGTCGTCATCTTCAGAATCACGCAGCGCTTCCAGCTTCTGGATAAACTCAGTCATGACCGCATCAAGGAGACCAATCATCACCTCAATTAAGTCCGTATCTTTCCACTCATCGTAATGCAGTAGGTTTACTGATGAAATACAACATACAAATGACCAGTCCTCCTTACTTGGAAGCATGATTTCACTACATACGTTACTCGCGTGGATTTTTAGCTCTTTATCTTTATAGACGTCAACCGTATTGTTGTTCGCATTGTCAGCAAACATGATGTACGGATATCCAATCTCCCCTCGTCGCTGCAACACCTTTGCCCAGATAGCTCGCTTTTCATCATCGCCTTCTTCCATAGACTTCAGCCAGGCATCAGTTACCGTTACGGCATGGTTTATCTTTTGAATCGGGTTACCTTCAGTTCCAATATCAAGGAACTCAAGAATATCTGGATGTTCAAGAGGTAGGTAGGCAGCAAACGTTCCTCGACGAGTTGCCCCCTGACTCACTACACTTAGTAGTGACTCAAACAGCTGCATAAAATGCACCGGTCCAGAAGAGGTGCCGTTATTTGTAATGTCTGCTCCGCGGGCTCGCAATGCACCAAAGTATCCAGAAGTTCCTCCCCCATACTTACTCATCATCCCAACTTCAGCTTGAGTATGAAGAATATTCGCCATATCGTCTGGAATGTATGAACCAAAACAACTAATCGGTAATCCTCGTTCAAGACCGAAGTTTACCCATACTGGGGTTGCAAGAGAAATCCATCCCTTACTCATGTATTCATAAAACTTGTCGGCAAATCCCGGTCGATCAAGAATCTTTTCTGCCTTTTCTCCCATATATCTAACACGCTCTTGTGTTGTCTGCCCTTCAAGCAGGTATCCTCGGGCAAGAAACGCTTTACTATTGTCATTCAGCCAGTACCAAGGCTCTGTACGATTTTTCATATGCTAGTTTTTATACGCTGTGGTGATTAAAAGAGGTCGTCACTGGTTACACTCTGCTGTCGTTTGTTGTAATTGATTGATCGTTTGTCAAAGAAATCAACGTGCTTGGTTGCAATCACTTCGTCGTCAAACCATTCTGTTTTCTCTAGCAGAGCTTCATCGACAGTAAACACTGGGTCCATACCGATGCCTTGCAGTGCTTTATTGAGTCGACTTTTAATGAACTCATTAACTTCTGCTTTTGGCATAAAGTCCAACTCTCCCTCTGCAAAGATCCAGTCAATAATACCGCTCTCTGCTTGATACGCTTCAATACACATTGCTCGCACCATCTCACGGTGTGAACCGTCAAACCATTCAGGATGTTCTTCCTGGATGATATTGATTAAATCAGTTCCAAATAGACCATGAATCTGTTCTTCCTTACTGGTGGCTTCAACTGCATTACTCATCCCCTTGAATAAGTTCTTATGCTTGTTGAACGACATCATGATCAAGAATTGTGAGAACAGTGATACATGTTCAATGAACAATGAAAAGAGCATAATAGAATGTGAATACTCTTTATTTTCACTGGACTTTGAAAGAACCAATACTTTATCGAGATAGGTAATTCGTTGCTGAATCTCTGGTACCGAGTTAAGGGTCTTAAACTCTTCATTAAGGCCAAGGATTTCAAGTAGGTGTGCATACGCATCCATGTGTCGCACTTCACTTTCTGCAAACGTATCCCCTACTGCACCAATCTCTGGCTTAGGTAGTTTATTGTACAAGTTTCCCCAGAATGATTTCACCGCAACCTCAATCTGAGCAATAGCTAACATGGTCTTCTTGATTGCACTTCGCTCTGCGTCAGTAATATTTACCTTGAAGTCGTTAATGTCTCCAGTGAAGCTGAACTCGGTATGAATCCAGTATGAGTGTCGAACGGCATCAACATAGCCAGCAAGCTCTGGATACTCGTATGGCTTGAGGTTTACCCGCTTACTGAAGATATCTCGTTCCCGCAAACGCTTTCGCTCAGCCCGATAGATAATGTAGGCTTTTGCAGTTTCATAGTAGTCCATCTCCATCAACGCTGCCTCCACCTGATCCTGTACTTCCTCTACCGCCGGGTTGCCGTCAATACACTTTGCAGCCAGTGCACTACCTGGCTCAGCTGTACCTGCCAATACACACAAGGCTAATACTTTTTTATGTACACTGTCGGCCACCTTCACCGCCTCTTCTGGTGAGCCTTCTCCTGTTTCCTCAAACGCCTTTGATATAGCATTGGCAATCTTTTCCAGACTAAAAGCCGCAACAGAACCGTCGCGCTTTCGGATATTTTCAATTTTCATAATAGTAGACATACGTTATAACTAAATTATGCAGTATTCACTTGTAGTATTTCAATCTGATTTAAATATACAGGAAGTGGCTACGGCAATCGTTCGCAAAAATAAGTGGCGGTGGGTCCTCGTGTAGGGATACACGAGGGGTATATGCACTTATTTTTAAGAACGATTGCGTGGTGCTGCAATGGGTACGAAGTACCACAGGGAGTCGAAGACACAACTATGTTGCTATACATAGTTGTACTGAATACGTGAGTATTCAAAGTGCGTGTTTCCCTCCAACACACTCGATAAATATCTTCGAGTGATACCTAAATTTTACTCTGATTCAGCCCGTTTGTAAAATACGGTTTCCTAGCAGGTGTTTTAGAGAATGCAACACGTTTTATAAGAAAATACGTTGTATATAAACAGTATTATGGATACCTGCGTCCCAGACAATCTACCCGCACTTACCCACACTGTGGATAGCCACGACACATCCACTTGCGCAAGATACTAAGCGTGTGACGTAGTGAGGATAGCTCATATGTAGACATAAAAAGAACCTCATTGCTTATACGCTGAGGTTCTTTGTATAGGTGACTTATCGTCGTACGCTGTCCCGAATTTCCCGCAGGAGCTTCACTTCTTCGGAAGATTCTGCTGGAGTATCCTCAGCTGGAGCTTCTCCCTCTACACCAAGTGACTGCGCTTTAGTAATGGCCTTCACTACCATAAAGACCACAAACGCTACGATCACAAAATCAACCACTGCTTGAATGAATACTCCGTAGGTAATCATGGCATCCCCTACTTGGTACGTCATTCCCGAGAAACTCAGGCCTCCAAGTAGCACGCCGACCAAGGGCATTATGATATTCGCCACCAATGAAGATACAATCTTTCCAAATGCAGCTCCAATAACGACTGCAACCGCTAAGTCCATTACATTCCCCTTTACGGCAAAAGCTTTAAACTCCCCAATAAATCCTTTCATATATATAAAGATTATTTAATACGATACTATATAGAATACTACAAATACCAGAAGATAACTTCCTCACCCAACCACCCAGTATCTTCTAGAGAACGAATCTCGCCACATAAAAACCCACACCACCTCCAAGGAGAAATATAAAAAAGATTGCAGCTTGCATTGCTTCTTTGTCCATTATTTAAAGTATACCAAGAATCCACCAAAACCACACAGGTAGACACAGAGGCTTCTGAATTATCTAGAAACCCTTGTGTTACCATTTCAATATGGTTCAAGTGTTATGTAGATTATGTCAAAAAGAATTTTATGCTAAACCTTCTTGGCAGAAGAAAGGTAACGGTGTGTATTGCTCTGCAACATGTCACCATACTGACAGTCGTACAGGCACGATGGTTATTTGTGGGATATGTAAAAAAGAAACATACAAAACGCCAAAGGCTCTAAACGGTTCTAAGAGTGGTAAATTCTTTTGCAGTAAATCTTGCCAAACTGTATGGAGAAATACTGAATTCATGAATGACTTACACCCAAATTGGAAAGGTGGTAAATACACATACAGACGCTTGATGCGCAACAGCGATACAGAGAAAATATGCACCTTGTGTCGCATTGATGACATTCGTACACTGGCAGTACACCATATAGACCAAGACCGTACCAACAATACCCTTGATAACTTAGCCTGGTTATGCCACAATTGCCACCACTTAGTCCATCGCTATCCTGATGTACATAAGAAATTCATGGCGGCTATAGTATAACGGTTATTACTTTAGTTTGTGGTACTAGAAATTCGGGTTCGATTCCCGGTAGCCGCCCAGCAGTAAATATCTTCATTTTGTGAAGATACACAACAACGTCACAGTTCTGACATTCCATACCTTACAGGTACTGCATACTTTGTCATAATTCTCTGTGGAAATATATCAGGCAAGGTCTTTCAAAGTGCCCCCTGCACTTCTCATCCCTACGTAGAATCAGGAACTTTCTGGTATACTTTAAAGTAATGAGGGTAGTAATAATCGGCACCATACACTTAAACTGGACTCCAAAGGATGAGCTTTGGGAAGTTTTGAGTGACATCAATCCAGACCAAGTGCTTGTAGAACTGTCAGACGAAGAGCTGAACTTGAGACCGAGAAGTGACTCCATTCGTGACGAAATGTTTGCGGCATATGATTGGGCAATCCAACATAAAAAATTAGTAAATTATTTTGATACTGAAGATAGCTCACTTAAAGATGGAGTTACGGGCAAGGAAGATGAATTTCTAGAGCACGAACTTAAATGTAAAGAATTATTAAAGAATTACTCATGGAAGGATTTAAATAAGTTGGAACCATGGAAAATATCCGAAGTACAAGAGCTTGAAGATAAAATTACTACCAAATATTTTGATATAAAAAAATCTCAAGAACGAGAGCAAAAGATGCTCAAAGAAATAAGAGTAAAATTAATTGAAGGAACGAATGTGATAGTTACTGGGGCAGGCCATCTTTCGTTTTTTGAGAAGGAAATTCCGGATGCTGAATTGCTATTTCGTGATTAAAAGTAGGTATATTTAGTGTCGTATCATTTAACCCCTCAAACACAGTTCGAACAGCCTCTACGACGTCGCCCAGAAATTTGAAGTAGATTTTGTATGGTTATTTTTGATACCCTACCGAGACGTTCGAACTACTTCTGAACAAAAAGGAAGCCTCTGTGTGACAAAGTAACAGTCAAACCATTTTTAACCAGACAATCTTCCATTGCGGGTAGATTCTTCTTCTCGTCAGCAATCAAAATGTATCCCTCTTTGTTTATAAAACTAAAGAGGTTCTCCAAAACAGCTAGCCTGTCTGACTCTTCAGAAAGCATATGTAGAGTGCGGTCTATCACAACAACATCAAAGTTACTGTCAGGAACGTAATCTTTAACATCAGCAACAACACCTTCTATGCCCAGTCCTTCCTTCTTAGCGTCTTTGAGCAATTGTTTGATACCTGTTTCCGCTATATCAACACCGACAACTGAATGTCCCTGCCTGGCGATAAACACTGCGTCCCGTCCCTGCCCACAACCCAAGTCTAAAACACGAGCTGCTATTTTTTTATACTCAGCAAAAAAACTAACAAACTCCTTAAATGGTTTTCCTAGTCCGTGAGGATTCTCTTTATAAAACTCTTCATAATCTGTACTCATTACAAAATCGTATCACGTATAAAAATCTTGTGGGATTATTTATCGTATTTGACACCCTGCCGAGACGCTTGAACTACTAAAGTTCCTTAATTAAATCATCAAGACCTTTTTCCTCCATATGCGTCCAGTATTTCTTGGTCAACTCTTCTATCCTTGGAAACATTTCTTCTGGAGTAGGTTCTTTCGGTGACTTTTCTTCTCTGATTTTTTGAGCTAACTCAATTGCTTTGTGTCGAAGTACCATTTCGTAAGCTACCGACTTCTCCATTTTTTCAATTGAGTCCCAAACAATTTGCTCTAAATCTGAGTCGGGTTTAATAACAAGCAAATCTGTATCTTCACCTTTTTTAAACTGGTCTTGCATATTACACTCAGATGCACATGAATATAGTTCATGCTGTAACTTTTCAAACTCCTCTATTTTTGCAGCTGCTTCAGCAGGTATTTCATCTTCAATATCACCTAAATCACTTGAGATCTCTAACCCCATAGTCAGGTTTCTATGTTCTAGTGAGATAACCATTTCGATAAACTGTTCTTTTGAGAGTTTCATTTTTTGTATTTGTTTAATAGACACCTAGCTCCAGATACACTGAATACTAACAAACTAAGCACGAGTGAAAAAGAACCAATTGGGAGAAAAAGACTGTCATGTATAACGCCATCAGCATCCATATAACCGTAAAAAGTGTTTTGAATAACGAGTGAAGTAACACCAACTGCTAACAATAGTAACCCTGTTTTATTCATACATACTGCAACCACAGTTAACTTGCAGAAGTTACCTCACAATTTAGCGATGGTATATAAACTGTCGTATCATTCCTCTCCTCAAACACAGTTCGAACATCCTCTACGACGTCGCCCTACTGCCCTAGATTCTCTAGGGGCTATATAAATAAAGATATTTTGGTTCGACTATTCGAGGTTTTTCAAGTGTCTAGTGGACTTAGTGGAACCAAATAAAAAAACCACCACACGGGTGTGTAGCAGTTGGGTGGTGAGGGTAGCGGCGAATTCCGCTACCCTCGGGAAGAACTTAAATCGTGATGCTGGTATGGTACTCACCCCATGGCTTTCGGCCGGATGAGATTGTATACACAGCAGCTTGGTCATGGTCGGCATTACTGGAAAAGCGAATCTCATCCCAGTCGGGAATTATGATTGCAACAAGTTTGAATGCGCCACGAGTAAAGCGGATGCTTGCCTCCATTCCTCCGTCAAGGTCAATCATTTGCCCATTGGACAAACACCAGCAGTCTTCTTCTTGGTCTGCTTGAATATCGAACTTAATTTTGGTTGCTCGATGCCCATGACGGTACTTATCTGTTTGTTCAAACGGAATCAACGTCGCGGTGAATGTGCCGAAAAATCGGTCGTTATCGTCTCCATAATACGAATACGTGATAGACTTGAAACCCACTGCGAGTTCACGCCGTAGCACTTCGTAGGCCATAATGGCATAGCGTTCACACGCTTGCTCCAGACAGCCCATGTTGCGATTTCTGATATTTCCAATGAGATTGGACATTTTTTTCTCCTAGTCAGGATTAGATGAGGGACTATCCCGTCACCTAGCTACCAGTCGGTAACGTATATAGATTACCACGTTTTATTGACAATGTCAATATTTCATGCTTAAATACAGCCACATTCGCTCCTATCGACTGGGTACGGGAGACTAGCACGGTCGTGCTGGTTATAAACGAAGATGTAGATATGGCTGTCTTCCCAGTTATTGCACCTTAGGGTCGATAAGCTCCGTGTCGTTAGCAACCGCTTACAACACAGGAGAATGAAAGATGCGCTATGTAATAGCTGGATTAGTCCAGAAGTACTTCAATAAAAAACTCGACGAAGGACACCACGAACTTGTCTTTGGACTCAGTAGCTACTGGGGTTCATTGCAAGGTCTCGGGAAACGACCTGGATTTTATGTTGCTTCTGCTGAAATACAGGAGCGATTAATTCACGAGTTCGGATACCACAGATGTCCCAGCTGTCTTTGGGCAACGACTAGACCGCACACCGGATGGTGTACGGAACAGCAAGAGCCTGTCGACACTGAAAACTGGGCCTGACCGCTCGCAGGGAAACCGTTTGGTTCTTGCGAGCGGTTTCTTTTTGTTACACTACTCGTATGTTAGACAGAGCAAAGCTAGACGCAATAATTTTAAAGAACGATGTCAAAGACTGGTGGATTCCGGAGCTATTTGTGCAGAATACCAAGCCTATCCTCCCTACCGAGATAGAGATACTCGCTGACCCTCCAGAAGAATGCCAGAACCATAATTGCTTTGCCTATGCTTTAGGGTTCGCTAACAAATTAGAGCTAGTTGCGCAGACCAACGGATTTGATGATCTGTATTTTATAAAACTGCTTGAGAATGATGAGTTAGAAAAAACCGACTCCCCTGCTGATGGTGACTACGTTATCTACCAAGACCTTGAATACTATCCGGACCGACTAACACATATTGGTGTACTAGATGGTGACAAAGTTATTTCCAAGTGGGCATGGGGACCCTTGGTTAGGCATAGTCTTTGGGATGTGCCTGCTTCGTATGGTAATGATGTATTTTATGTACAAGCAATCTCATTTGAACGGTCGTTAGAACTATACAACCAGTACAAGGATTCGATAGAACCAATTAATCCGCAGTAATTTCGTTCCTCTACCAACCCATTGGAACTATTTTTACATACGTCATCGGAAACAAACCCTTGCCTCCTTCAGCCATCCCACCGTCATTTCCTCAAACTGGCTCCACCCCATGGATAATACATGTTGTCTAACCCTAGTACTTTACCCTGAATTACTAACCCAACAAAAAGATATCTTGTACCAACCTTATTACCGCCCCGATTCCACCAGTCATAAACAGATATACTACCCCTGCCCCAAGAAAAAAGAGGCCACCTAGTTCCCAGAGATCTTTCCATTCTTTTTCCTTTTTAGACTCTGTATTTTTTTCGTGCAGTTGTGTTTCAATTCGTTCCAACTGTGCAGCAATCGACGCAAGTGTGACCTTGGGTTCGTTTTTCATACTATATATTTGATTGTTACTGTAAGTGATTTCATAGACTTATTCCTGGTACTTATTCTCGAGTAGGTCGCTCCTTAGGGGGTCTTGCTTGTACTGGTTCTGGAGTGTTTGTATCTACTTGAGTATGAGTCATATCTGACATACCACCCGCTCCCCCGTTATGCACCACAGGACTGTTCTGGACTCCTTCATGTACATCAGCCAAACGCCAGCCATTAGCCAAGTTTCCGTTATGACAATCCAGCCGCCCTTGGATACAAGTTTCCAACATCGCTTCCATGATAGTCGGATGCCACGCGTTGAACCAGTCTCCATGCAATGAGAGTCCTCCAGGGTTTATATCGGTAACTTCATAATCATCTGATGCCAAACGCCACCCGGTACTGCTTTTTGTTTCTGGGTCATATACGTTTGGCAATACACCAAAAGCGTAATGATAACTTGGTCGCACGATTGCTACTGGGTGTGAAGCGGGACAGGAAGACAGCCTTGTATTTTCATCTCTCACTGGGTACGCCATGTGGGATTTGTGATTAGCTGAATCTAAATCTCTTCCATTCCAACAACTCGGGAAGAATATATCCATTCGTAGTCGGTCAGGCGCTCTACACTCTGGAATAGTTGCACTCCACAGCGGATTACCAGCATCAGTTGATTCCCAACTTTGACAGTGCCAGCGTACGATAGATGCGTCTTGCTCGCGGCCTGGCTTTGTGGCTGCTTCACCAGCAATCATTCGTAGGCCTGGTGGAATAGGTTCAATAGCTTCGAGATCATCAATACCCGCCGAGTAATAAAATACTTCGTGTGCTTCTTCATTATTACCTACTACTGCTGGTACTGCTTGCCAGGCAGGATTACCGTTGTCATCTAGCTGACGTTCTTTTGTCTGTTGGTTATACAGTGGTGCTAATAGAGCCGGAATCCAGTAGGCTGTACGATTTATATTATTACCCTGACAGGTAGAGCTGCCTGTGGCAATAAGAGACTCCATGGTTGTTGTATGGTCCAGGAGTTCATTTCCATAGAATCGGTGGAGATGAGCTGCCCCCTCTTCTCCTGGGAAGACAATCGGGTCATTGTAGCTACTGTGTGAAAAATCGCAGTTAATGCGCACGATACCCTTCCAGCTTCGTGGCTCTGCGTTACTTGGCGTTTGGTTTGAGACCAGCAGGTCTGGTGTGCCTGAGGTGAATACATCGAGCACGTCCCACTGATACATCGCAAGCTGTTCTTGATCGGCGACCGCCCTTACTACAAAGGTATTACTCCCTTCTGGAATATCAGGAAAAAACACGGATGTCTCACAGGGTGTATACGCGTCATTATTTACACGACACTCAACTGGCGCGGTTGCTTCAAAAGTAAACTGAGCAAATCGTTCATAGGTTTCTGCAGTTGGTTTTTGAGAAAGGGTTACTGCTGCTTGAGTAGCTGAGTCTGTCACTGATGTACTTTGGTCTGCCTGTGGTGACTGTGTATCCCCTGCTCCCGTATACAACCAGTACCCGACTACAAACAACGCCAACAACAAAACAGCCACAACTACGCCAATGAAAAAAGCTGAGCCAGAAAAGTGAGACTTACGTCCTTCTGCCGGCTCGGCATAGGTACTGACTTCAGGTTCTTCAGTGACGAAATCCTGATCTTCATGTATTTCAGTATTCATACATAAATACTACCACTCACACAAAACTCATCTGCTATAGTTATTACTATGAAAAAGAGAAACATCGTTGCGTTAGCTATCTTTGCATTGTTTTATATTTCTTTTGGTGTTTTTCTGACTCTCAATCAAGAAAAAATTGTGTACCATCCTTTTCCTGGAGATTTTGAATCGTGCTCCAACTTTGCCTCAGCGGAAAAAATTACCTACCAAGGAACGCGTATGTATGTGAGCACTACAACCAGCCCAACTATTGTGTTGTACCACGGGAATGCTGGCTCAGCGTGCGACCGTTATTTTTATGCTGCCGAATTCACCCAAGCTGGATATGGCTACATAATCGTTGAATACGCTGGTTTCAGCAACGACATAAGAGAGCCGAGTCATGAACTCATAAAAAAAGACGTAGAAAATGTAATTTCTTACCTACAAAGTAAAAATATTGAAGAGAGTATCGTAGTGGGAGAAAGTATTGGCACAGGATTTGCTACGCACCATGCCCACCTAGATCCTCCAGAAAGATTACTACTGATTTCCCCATTTACTAATTTGTCTGACATAGCAAAAGAACGCTTCTGGTTCTATCCAACCTCACTGCTAGTAGACGACGCGCTTGATAATGTTGCGTCTCTGAAAAACTATAGTGGTGAAGTTACTATTATCCATGGTACAGATGACTCAATCATTCCCTACAAACTGGGTCGGCAACTATTTGAAAGTATTACTACAGAAAAAAACTTTATTAGTATTACCGGAGTTGGTCACAATGATTTGTTTACCGTGCAGCAGACGTTCAGCGCCCTTCAGGACTTCCTACGACAGGAATAAAGCTAGTTTCATCCCCTACTGGCATACAGACATCTGAGTTCTGACGTTATACACCCCTACTGAGAATTAGGAACTTTTGATATACTCACTACATGAATAACATACCAGATTGTTTTTATCGCATCAGTGTTAAGGCGTTAGTACTCAATGAAACCAGAGACAAATTCTTAATAATGCAAGAAGATGATGGCTGGTGGGACTTGCCTGGAGGTGGATTAGATTGGGGTGCATCACCGCAAGAAGACATCGCTCGTGAAATCCAAGAAGAAATGTCTTTAGAAATTACCCATGTCGCTGACAGACCCTCATATTTCTATTCAAACAGTAAACCTAGCAAAGTTAATTCAGAACGTTCAATTTGGTATGCCTATGTAGTGTACGAAACTCAACTGAAGAGTTTTGAATTTGTACCATCCGAAGAATGTATTGCCATAAAATTTGTCGACAAAAATAGCTTACCTGATGAAACAATCCATAAACAAGTCCTCGATTTGGCTGAAGTTTTTAATCCATCTAATCATACAGACTGATTAGGGTCGGGTTTGGTAAAACTGGAATACAAATAGTTGTATCTCCCCTCTCCATAAACACAGCTCAAACTTTAATACAAAAGCTGTTTGAGTTATCATTCTAACCAATAGGCAAACACTCAGTAAAAGAATCACTGCTTTAATGCATGCAATAAAGTAGTGATTCTTTTACACGAGATCTGCGTGTCAATCTATACAAAATCCGACTAAATGATGTCTGAGAACACGTCTCCCTACGTCGTCTACTCTAGCTTCAGTTGTGCTGTTTTTAAGTCTATATTCCTAAACATATACCGCCCCGAAACAGTCTAAATTGGATGAAGGTGTGCTCGTTGGAGTGGGTTGATAGAGGAGTCGTACGAACGTACGGTGACGAAAATCAACCCGCGAAACGAGTGCAGATTCACCAGTTTAGGCTGTTTCGGCTTCTTTAGCTACAATCATGGCTTTAACTCGCATGGTCGACACAACCGCATCACGGTTACGTTCATCTAGCTGCATAGTGATGAACTTGATAGTTTCTTCGAAGTTTGGAATCCGAACATTTTCAAGAGCCGATACTCGCCGTCGAGTTTTCTCGATTTCGTCTGCTAGGTTCTCTGCTGCCTTTTCAAGCTCTGCTAGGCGTAGAATATCTACAAACACTTCATCGAACTTCACCATCGCATTGTCGAGGTCACCGGTAGTTTCGAGCATGCCATAGGAAAAGGCTGAACCAGACTTAGTAATCTTGAACTCAGGAATCTTTACCGACATCACACTCTGAATTTTTACATCAAGCGTAACTTTCGCGTTTGGTGCCAAAAAGGCTGTCTCGAGTGAAGCTGCGTTCGTCATTGCACTGGCTCGCGTATACGAGTCAAAGGCAGAACCAAGCCGAGCTTCAACACTTTCTCTGACAGATTTTGCTTCATAAATAATCATCATGAATTTCTTCACGAGACCATCTCGCTTGTCCTTCAATAATTTATGTCCCTTCTTCGCAGTCTTGAGCTCTTTTTTGAGTCCCAGGAGTGCGATTCTTGTGGGGTTTACTTTTAGTATTGCCATATAATTTTTTGTGGTTGTTGGGGTGTTCCAGGAATCGGCGGCGGGCTAAAGCCACCGATTCGGAACTAAATTCCATATAGTCGCTACGCTCCTTATGTCATTCAACTTTAAGGATTGCCATGACATTAATTAGTTTCTGCTGACGTTTCAGGGCCCATGTATGTTTCAATCTCAGCTGGTTTAACTCGCTTAAGACTCTTTCGAGGCACTAGCTGGAGGAGTTTCCATCCCAGGTCGAGTGATTCCTCAACACTTCGATTTTCGTACTCCCCTTGTCCAACGAATTCATTTTCAAACGCTTCAGCAAACTTAAGGTGCGCTAGGTCAGAATCATCAAGTGATGCTTCACCAAGTACTACCGCCAGCTCACGCACCTCCCGCCCCGTTGCGTAGGAAGCAAACAATTGATCCTTGAGGTTTTTATGATCATCACGAGTCTTTCCTTCACCTACACCAGCTGCCCAGAGCCGAGAGAGTGAACCCTGTACATCTACTGGTGGGAAGATTCCTTGACCAGATAGTTCACGAGAAACCACAAACTGCCCTTCTGTAATGTATCCAGTAAGGTCTGGTACAGGGTGAGTCTTATCATCATCAGGCATAGAAAGGATTGGAATCTGGGTGATTGTCCCCTTACTTCCCTTTACTCGTCCAGCTCGTTCGTAGAGAGTTGAAAGGTCAGTGTAGAGATATCCTGGGTATCCTCGTCGTCCTGGTACTTCTTTACGAGCAGCCGAAACTTCCCGCAGTGCTTCACAGTAGTTTGTCATGTCAGTTAGAATTACCAGCACATGCATCCCCTTCTCAAAGGCAAGGTACTCGGCAGTGGTAAGCACCATACGTGGAGTTGAAATACGTTCCACTACTGGGTCAGCTGCGGTGTTAATAAAGAGTACTGATCGCTCAAGCGCACCAGCCTCTTCAAATTCTCGACGGAAGTATTCCGCCTCTTCAAATGAAACACCTAGGGTTCCAAACACGATTGCAAACTCTGCACCATCCTTCACTGCTGCCTGTCGAGCGATTTGCGCCGCTAAACGTGCATGTGGTAAACCAGCCCCTGAAAAAATCGGTAACTTTTGACCACGAACTAACGTGTTCATTACATCGATTGAACTAATTCCAGTCTGAATGAAGTCATCAGGGAATTCTCGAGAGTATGGGTTTATCGGATCACCAGAGATGTCTCGACGCTCTTCGGCAATAATCTCTGGTCCCCCATCTGCTACTTCTCCAGCGCCATCAAATACTCGTCCAAGCATGTCTTCACTTACACCAAGCTTTAGGGTCTCTCCCTTAAATCGTACCTTAATACCTTCAGCAGTCATTCCAGCTGTTGGTGCAAACATCTGCACTACCGCCTTTCCTTTACTGGTATCAAGCACTTTACCAAAGCGTGGCTTTGATTCACCAGCCACGTTCACTTCTACCAATTCTTCAAATGAAGCTCCTTCAACGCCATCAACGACCATAATTGGTCCGGCAATATCAGAAACATTTGTATATTCTTTTTGACTCATAGTGAATTACTTAGGCTGCTGTGGCAGTTAGATTACTAATTTCGTTTCGGATTTTTTCCTGGAATACTGCAAAGTCGTCTTTTGTCCACGTCAGCTGTTCTTTCAGGGTTGGAACTTGGTTACAGGTATCCATCTGTGTGAACAAGGCAAATTCAAAGTCTTCAGCTGATACAACGTCTTTCCCAGCATCAAAGAACGTCATAATTGACTTAAGCATACCGTACTGTCGGTCTAACGTCGTGTATGCGTCATCAGGTGAGAATGCATTTTGAAACAGGAAGTCTTCTCGGAGCATTCGGGACACCTCAAGAATCAATCGTTCGTTGTTTGAAAGTGATTCCATACCAACCAAACGTACAATTTCCAGCAGCTTTGATTCACGACCAAGAAGTTCCATCGCCTTGGTTCGGTAGGCACTATAATCTGGTGCTACTTCCTTTGCCCAGAATTCCTCAAAGTTTGGTGCGTACAATGAGTACGACGTCAGCCAGTTGATAGACGGGAAATGCTTTTTGTATGCCAAACCAGAATCAAGTGACCAGAATGTCTTAGTTACCCGCAATGTCGCCTGTGACACTGGCTCTGAAAGGTCTCCACCAGGAGGTGATACTGCACCAATTACTGTCAATGACCCAGTTCGGTCATCAGTTCCAAGCGCCTTGACTACACCGGCTCGTTCGTAGAATTCTGCCGTTCGCGATGACAAGTACGCTGGGTACCCTTCTTCCCCAGGCATCTCTTCTAGACGTCCTGAGATTTCACGCATGGCTTCAGCCCAACGTGATGTTGAGTCAGCCATAAGGGCTACGTTGTAGCCCATGTCCCGGTAGTACTCAGCGATTGTGATACCGGTATACACCGATGCTTCACGGGCTGCTACGGGCATGTTTGAAGTGTTTGCAATGAGAATTGTTCGCTTCATCAGTGGTTCACCTGTGTTTGGGTCAACTAGGTGTGGGAATTCAGTCAGTACTTCAGTCATCTCATTTCCACGTTCACCACAACCGATGTACACGATGATTTCTGCATCACAGTACTTGGCGATAGATTGTTGTGTCACTGTTTTACCAGCGCCAAATGGACCAGGAATTGAACCGGCACCACCTTTAGCAATTGGGAAGAATGTATCGATTGAACGCCCTCCAGTTCGGAGTGGTTCAGTTGGGAAGATCTTTGCATTCTTTGGACGCGCCACCCGAATTGGCCAGTACTGAAGCATTGCAACATCAGTACTTCCGTCATCAGTTTTTAGGACTGCAATAACGTCTTGCACCTTGTGCGTACCTGACTCAATTTTTTCAACTACCCCACTGATACCAGGAGGCACCATTACCTTGTGTTCTATAACTGAAGTTTCTTGTACGGTACCAACGATGTCACCTCCAGTAACCACGTCACCAACTTTGACTGTTGGCTTGAAATCCCACTGCTTACTAAGGTCAACTGGGTCAGCTTCAATACCTCGTTTAATGTACTGACTTTGTGCGACCGCTTCAATATCTTTAAGTGGTCGCTGTATCCCGTCATAAATAGACTCCAAAAGTCCTGGTGCCAGGGCAACAGACATTACTCGTCCAGTACGGAATACGGGGTCACCGGGAGCAATACCGGCTGTTTCTTCATATACTTGAATAGCAGCTTCGTCGCCGTGTAGCTCGATAATCTCACCCATGAGTTTTTCTTCACCCACACGAACCACTTCGTAGAGCTTTGCTTTACTCATTCCAGTTGCGCGCACGAGAGGACCAGTTACTCGCGAAATAACGCCAGCAGCTGTGTCTTGTGATACTTGTGAATCGGTCATGATAATTTTGTAATCCTGTAATTTATAATGTGATCTTCCCAGAAGATCTGACTTCAACGCACCGGCAGTAGTCTGTTGCGCACTGAAGTCAGTTCTCCTGACTTGGTTTATATAATGGCTGAACCAACTGCTTTTTCCGCTAGCTTTCGCAGTCGTTCTAATGCGACTCCACTTGCCCCTGAAGGCCCCGGCAAGACAACCACTGCTGGCAACGCTCCAGCTACTACCTTGGCATACTCAGCCTGGTCGACACCTTGAATAACATCGTCAATGACACATACCACTGCATAGGTCTTGTCGCTAGCAGGATCGTTTGAGATTTGCTTAATTGCTCGTAGCTGCTGAATTGCTTCAACAGCGTTTGTGGCATTGAATGCTTCAACCCCTAGCGCTTTAAAGCCCGACACCATGTCAGTGGGACCAATAATTGCAATGTGGTAGTGATTAGTTGTTGACATAAGCAAGGCGCAAGTTAGAGCGAATAGTGGATTCATTCATACCACTGTTTAGACCGACAACGATAGTACGAATGTTCGCAGCAGCCTGTCGGACGTGGAGGTAATACAAAACAAGAGATGCTGAACTGAACATATCAGTACTGGCAGTCTTCGCCAGCATGATGAGGTAGTCATCAATCCGAGCGTCTAGTTCGCTGGTGTTTCCCGTCGCATCATACGTTTCAATTGCCCGAGCAAAGAAACCTGGTGCAAGATTTTCAAGTGCACTGACAACATGTTCTTTTGAACCAATCTCCCCTTCAGCAAAGGTCCCACCTGTAATGAACCCTGGTTTTAAAGCAGCCGCTTTAAGGTGTGCCCGACGAAGGGTACTTTTTGCGTTGTAGGTGTCAATTACCGCTGTAACGTACCGGTGTAAAAATTTGTCGGTGCATCTGTCAGAGATTCGCTTGATAGATGTAAACAATAAGGCATCAAACACTGCATCCACCTGATCAAGCTCCCCTGCTTCTACGTGTCGGACCGCTATGTCGTACGAAGCTTGCCAGTCAATCTGTAGGCGGTCTAACGTGCTGTCGGTCGCGTGTTCATATAGCGTAGCTGGTGCGTACATTCCACGTTCTGATGTATACACACCAAGTGTTTCAAGATTCATTCCTTTCCCAGTAGCTTTGGCGAACACACGCAAGTTATGAATGTCATACTGCACCCATAACAAACTTAGCAGTAGTCCGTCAGGAGCAATTCGACTAATCAATTCTTTAGCCTCAATTAAGGTCGCCTCAATTGCTTCAGCCACGTCTTCTCCTGGCACCTGCAACACATACGATGCAAGATACGTTTCCTTAAGCGCAGTCTGAAGCTCTTCACCTGGGGTCGCCACTAACAGCCGATCTATATCAGTTTGTGAAAGTAGTTCATTTCCAAGTGCGTTAACCCTGGTTGCGCTGTAGACGTACGACGTATTCATACCAATTATCTAATTTGTGTAGCTAACTCCATTTCAAGGTCGGCTTTTCGGTCAGCAAACAGACGTTCGTTTGCTACATCATCAGCTATAACAGTTTTTCTGGCTGCAGCAATCACTTTGTCTACCGCTTCACGCCGCGCAGTCTGGACAACTAGCTTTCCCTCCTGTCGTGCCTTTGAAAGAGCTGCTCGGGTAATTTGAGCTACTTCTTTTCCAGTCGCAAAATCAGCCTCTTTAGTAATTACAGAAGACTGCTTAGCAGCTTCAGCATTGATTGATGCAATCACCTGTGCTGCGTCAGCTTCAATGATAGCAATCTGCGCATCACGTTCAGCTGCAATTTTTTCTAGTAATGCTTGAGTACTCATAGATTAGTTTACAATTGAAATCAAGAGGATGAAACTGATCAGAACTCCAAAGATAGCCCATGTCTCCACCATCACAGAAAGTACGATTGCTCGCCCCATGTTAGCTTCATCCTTTGCAATCATCGAGATACCTGAAGCAGCAACCATTCCCTGAAACATTCCTGAGAAATATCCAGCGATACCAATTGGTAATCCAGCCATAAGGTACTGCATACCAGTAGCAGTACTAATAACTACTGACCCATCTCCACCAAGGATTCCTGAAAAGTTGAGGATTAAGAAGGCTCCAACCAGTCCATAAATCCCTTGCGATCCCGGAAGCGCCTGCATAAGAAGCATCTTTCCAAAAAGTTGTGGTTTTTCACCAAGTACACCAGCGGCTGCTTGCCCAGCGTGTCCCATACCAATAGCTGAACCACTAAATCCTAATGCTGCTGAGAGTGCTGCTCCAGCAAACACGAGTCCTATTCCAATTACTTCCATATTATTTGTATTACTAAATATTAATTAATCACTACCTTCTCGGTCACTCTTCCCGAGCGGTGATATACCGCGCTGTGCGAGAGAGAGGTTTGAAGGCACGTCCGGTGCCATCGATAAACTTGCCAAAGAATTCGACAAATTGTAAACGAGCACTATGAATGAATGCGCCAAGCGTGTTTACAGCGAGTGTAAAGAGGTGTCCAATTACCAGTACTAAAATGGCAAGTACAGGACCGACAACTGGTGTACCGCTCACAATCTCTGCAATCAGGTTGACCGCAAAAGCCAGCGCCGTAGTAGCAAGACCAAGAGCCAAGAGTCGTGAGTACGAAAGGATGTCTGAAAAGTATCCTATACTGTCATACAGTGCAAGCAGAGCACTCGTAATCTTACCAGAAACAGTCGCGCCCTTGCGTCCACTTGCGAGCACAATCATAAGAATACCTACGTAGATAAGATTGACGAGGATAGTAGTAGTAATAAATGTTACGTAGCCACTTATGACACCAACATACAAGATTCCGATACAAAAGACAAACAGCCAAGGCCCTTGATCAAGCAATCCGTCCATTAGACGGTTATTCCGTGCTTCACTGTAAATCTTGATTATCATACCCACCATAACCTGGAATACCCCCAGCCCTAACGCTAGGTAGAAAACAGGTAGAGGATTACCAATGGGATCAAACACTTGGATTGCTTTCAAACTAGCCGGCAGGGATTCTGGAGGAATCCCTAGATATCCCCCAAACAAGAGTCCAACTAAGGCTGATCCAAGACCCATAAACAACAGGAGCTTGGCAAACGTGCGAACCACTGGAGCAACCTTAAATAAGGTAAGTACTATAACTGCAACCGTCATTAAGAAGATTCCGTATCCAACATCAGTCAGAGAGAGACCAAAAAACAAAAAGAAGAATCCGGCCAAGAACACTGTTGGATCGAGGTCTTTGTGTCCTGGCATTCCGTAGAGCCTGGTCACTACTTCAAATGGCTGAATCCAGGGTCCATTTGCGATTTCAACTGGAGGCTCTTCATTAGTTTTCAGCTCCTGTTGTACAAACACTGCTGAAATATTTTTCTCAGCTAATTCAGACTCAATTGCAGCTCGTCTATCAGCTACTAGCCAACCGTCAAACACAGCAGTACTTACTGTTCCCTTACCAGTTTCAAGGGTTGAAAAGCGGTCTCTCTCCCATCCCAGAAGTTCTCCAGCAATTCTTAATTCCTTCAAATGTGTATGTGTCACATGCTCTGCTTGATCATGGACAAATCCCAATGCATCCCTGGCTGCTGCTAGCTTTTGTTCAATCTGTGACACCTCTACTACGGCCGTTGCTGACCCTTCTGGTCGAGAGACGATTATCAAGCCAGCTTCAGTTGCAGCAGACTCAAACGCTTCTAAGTCTGTTTTTATAATCGTTACCAAAGCAGTGTCTATATCTACCTGTTCTACTCCATAGGACAATTCTGTTGTAGCACCAACCTCAGTGAGCACATCTGAAAATGCTACCTTTATACCAGTTTGCAGTACTACCAGTACCGATGTCGTAAGCGCTGTATCTATATCAGACAAACGGTTCGTTACTGATTGCCATGCCTGTAGGAGCATATACTGCTCTTGAAAAGATCGAACTAACTCAGACTTCTCTGCTAGCTCTACTCGCAGTGCTTCTACATCAGTCACAATCGCCGTTACCGCATCTGTGTCAGACAGACACTGAGCGATGTCTGCTTCACTACAGTCTGTAAAAGTACCGTCGCGTAAGGTTCGCCACAGACTACGCTTTGCTTCATAGGTCTCCATAAATCCAACTGCGTGCTGTACACGGGGCAACAGTAGTGCATGAGGGGCTTCACTAGACAGTTCCGTTAAATCACCATCTGCTGTTGCAGTAAATTCCATCGATCCAAATCGTTGCACAGTCGAAAGAAAATCATCAACGTCGTGTTGATGTACTATCACTCGTACTTTTTGCATGGAGACAACAGCCATACATTATATATTTTTGAATGCGTTTACAACAGACTTAGTGAGCTGACTCTCTTTATCAAGAATAGCTTTTTTAACTGACGAGGCTTCCGTTTCAGCCGTAGCAACAATAGTTGAGGCTTCTTGTGCTACATCAGATTCGGCTGCACTGCGTGCGTCTGAGGTACGTTTACTTGCCCCCTCAGCAGCCGCTGAGATGGTGGAGATTTTTGCTGATTCAGCTACGGCAATAGAACGCTGGGCTGCTTCTTTTGCAGCAGCTACAGCTTCCTTACTTGCTTTTTCAGCCTCTAATACTTGATCTAAAACCGTCGTCATATGTATATATAAATTACCGCATTTAAGCGGTTTGAATACTACACCATGTAGGTATAGAGTCAAGGTACAGACATGTAAAAGTGGGTCTTTTTTACGTGTATTTCGAGCCTAATCGCTACGTAAGGCATCTACTGGCTGGAGCCGTGACGCGTTACGTGCGGGATACAATCCAAAAATAATACCGACACAAAAAGACACAACTACGGAATACAGCACTACCGTTCCTGACATCTCGATACTAAGAAAATCATTCCCCGCCAACACCCGGTTGGCAATGAATGCAATACCGTAGGTAATAGCAATACCAATTGCCCCACCAAAAAGCGTCAGCAACACCGATTCAAACAGTATCTGCAGTAATACATCTTTATTTCGGGCACCAACGGCCTTACGCAAGCCAATCTCTTTAGTGCGCTCAGTTACGGTAGTAAGCATCATGTTCATGGTTCCAATACCGCCAACAAATAACGCGATACCACCAATCACCCCTAGAAAGACCGCAATCATAGCGGTGGTCTCAAGGGCGGTAGTAATAAATTCTTGTGAGCTACTGACACCAAAGTATTCGTCACTGTCTGCATCAGCATACCGGGAGGTGTTGAGTGAACTTAAAATATGTCTAGAATACGTTTGGAAGTATGCGACATCCTTAAGATTCATACCAGCTGAGGAGAAATGCGTAGTATTAGTCACTACTCCTAATGCTGCAGCATAGGGAACAATAATGGTCCCATCCCCACGACGGCCAAACCCTCCATTACCTCCTTCGCGCACACCAATAATCACAAAGCGCTGACCATTAAGTGTCACAATACCCGTGCTCGCATCGACACCTGCATCTGTCGCCACGCTTTCTAGAAAACCTTCATTAACAATGGCCACTCGCTCGGAAAACGCGGCGTCTGAAAAATCAAAGCTGTCACCTGAAATCAGTTCAAATCCGGTAATAGCTTCATATTCGCCTAGAATAGTTTGCACAGATGGGGAAAAATCAAAACCAGCCATAATTGTCTCAACGGTACTGGCGGCCTGAAATCCAACAACCACTGAAGCATACGGACGGTCTTGTAGCCAGTTGAAGTCTTGCTCGGTTATATCTCCTACTATAGTAATATCACCAGCTGTAAACGCATTAAAGCGTTCTGCAATATTACCTGACAGCCCTTCCCCTAGGGCAAGCATTGCTGTTACTGAAAAAATACCCACCACAATGCCAATAATGGTAAGTGAAGAACGAAGTGCATTACTGTACAACGCTTGTAGTGCTTCTTTGAAAATATTAAAAGGATTCATAGATAGTATTTAAGAAACGACTCCATCCTTAATGGTAATCACGCGATCAACCATCGACGCCAAACTCTCGTCGTGGGTCACGATAACAATCGTTGTCCCAAAATCATGATTGAGTGTCTTGAGCTCTTCCATCACATTTACACCCGTTTTAGAGTCAAGGTTTCCCGTTGGCTCATCAGCCAGCAGTAGCTTTGGTTTTGCAACCAGGGCTCGAGCAATCGCAACTCGCTGACGTTCCCCACCAGAGAGTAAGTTAGGTTTCTTGTACCACTGACCCTCGTCAAGCTGCGCCTGCGTAAGAGCATTTTTTACGGTCTGATTTTTATCACCCTGAAAAGATCGCTGGTACAACAGCGGTAACAATACATTTTGATACACTGTCTTCCCTGCTAGCAAATGAAATGACTGAAACACGAAGCTAATATCGCTTGAGCGTAGTTCTGCTAACGCATCATCTGACAAATCATTTACTCTGACACCGTCAAAAAAATAATCTCCTGAAGTTGGGACATCAAGGCAGCCAATGAGATTCATAAGCGTGGATTTTCCTGACCCCGATGGTCCTAAAATAGCAATCATTTCCCCTGCTCTAATCTGTAGTGTTACATCACGTAGCACAGACACAGTAACCGCTGCACTTAAGGTAAACTCCTTATTAATATGTTGTAAATCAACTACTGGTGGTATTGTCATAGGCTATTAACTATTTTCCGGCCTACCCCTCCTTCCTGGCTGTAGCACAGACTCCTCTGTATCGGCGTCACCGACAATAATATATTGCCCTACAACTAAGCCACTTATAATTTCACTGTAGTAGGCACCAGCCACACCAATCTCTACGTCAATGACATACCCCACTGTTTCTCCTGGTGCGGTCTTAATAATGCTTAGTGTATCAATAGTCTCTTGTTGCGCTGGAGTAATGTCTTCAATAATTCGTACCTGTGCTTGTCTGTTGGAATAGGTAATGGCAGCACTTGGTACTCGAAGCACGTCCGTTGCTACCTCTTCCACAATCTCAATGTCTGTGAGCAAACCTTCTCGGAGTGTAATGGGCAGATTCTCAGGCAGTGTAATAAGTGCTTGCACCTCATACTGTGCAACACTGTCACTATTAGGTAACGAGCTAATTTCGGTGATAAACGCTTCTAGAGTAGGAGCTTGAGGAAATGAGGTAACGCTTGCTAAAACCAACTGTCCTATCTCCACTTTGGCGACGTCTACAGCACTCAGAGAAAATGTTACCAGAAAGTCATCTGAAATAAGTGTCCCTAGGGTAATTGGGTCATCGGTGTCGCGGGTTGGCGATGCTCCAATCACCACATTCTCCATACCTTCAACCGTCCCAGAAAAAGGAGCGACGATATTTTGTTCTTGTACGACATCAAAATTTTGTGATAACTGCTCTCGAGCCTGAGCTAACGAAGCTTGGGCTTTAGCTATGTCAAGATCACGGAACTGAGCACTGTCGGTCTGAAGAATATCAGCAATCTCCTGTTTCTTATTAGCAATAGCAACCTGGGACTCAATAAGCACCACATCTAAATCAGTCAGAGACTCCTGGTAATCTTCTTTATTTTGTATATATTCAGAGGCATATATATTAGGCACTGCAATAATCCACGAATCAGTAGTTCTGACTGTTGCAGGGAACATAATTTCAAGACCTGCAGTCCCAATGTTTGTGGCTGTTGCAAACACCACTGATGCAACAGACGACTCAACACCTGATACTTGATATGAATACCCCGAGCCTGCACCCGATGCATACACCTTAATCAAATACTCTCCTGTTGCACCCCCTTGGTACGTACCAGAAATAGTTGGTCGAGTAGCATCTTCAGTACTCTGGTTTCCAGGAATTGCTCTTAGATTAGCATTTAGATATGTTCTATAGGCTCGCCTTTTGTCTACAGCTACTTGAGAAATTCTTGTTTCCAGCTGGAAAATATCATTTTCAAGTGTCCGTATTGCAGTACTTGGATCAGTAAAGTCTTCACGTTGATTTTGTAGCATGAGTTCAGCCTCGACTACACCCACACGAGAAGATTCAACATCCACAAAGGCATCACTGGTATCAAAGGCCAGTAAGACATCTCCTGCTTTAACTGCGCTTCCATTGACTACGTTAACCGTTTCAATTCGGGTTGTTTGTTTGTACACATCCAGGTCCAGCTTCTGGGCAGCAATAATTTTTCCTGAAGTTTCAATACCTGAGGTCACCTCTCCGCGTGCAACTTGCTCAACTACTACTGCTGACGTAACTGAATCTTCTGAGGAGTTTGTTTGAAAATAAAAATACGCTGCTACTACAATACCTCCTACTACCAGTAGTTTTACTGCATGTTTTTTAATTGTAATACCAATGAATCGCATAGCAGTAATGAATAGTAATAAATGTTAGGAAGTATACTACGTGATAGAAACAGATTCTTCTTACTACTATATACGTACTGCCGAGCAAACTGTGACAACTAGTCTCTATCGTACTTGCAGATATCTAAATATCTTCTTACAATACCATACGTGTATACACCTCTCACTTCAATCGACATCGAACAGATTATTCTTATGGCTTGGGGTGATACTATCCCCTTTGAAACTATCGAGCGTGAGTATAGCCTGACTGCCAACCAGGTCCAAAAACTAATGCGAAAGCATCAATCAGAAAAAACCTACCGTCGCTGGCGACAGCGAGTAGAAAAACGAAGTGGTACGAGCAGCAAACACGAAAGGCTCAGCAGCAACACTTCTAACCGACAAAAATACTAACGCTCTTTTTGGCAAGCTTCCCAAAATTTGAAGAAACTTTGATAGTACCCTTGGACCTGTGGAAATAGTTCTTCAGGTGCATCAGTAGTACCAGGAAAATGTGTGGTCGCTGGATGCGATTTAGAAAACACAGCAGCCTCTTGTATGTCAGGAAGTGCCTCAACATTACCAACGTATACCTGCGCGTCTGGGACATGCGTCTGTAGTAATTTCAACATAAAATCTAGCACCTTTGGAGACACTGGGAAACGGTCAAACAACCTTGGCTCAATAACAAAAATTCTCTCCCCTACTTGGTCCGCACGCCATAATGGATCAATATTCCAAGGGTGATATAAAAAAACATTTTTGTTGCACAGGCTTGGTATCATACTGCTTTCTGGGTACTGCATGGTGTATGAAAATGGCTCATGGGAAACCAGTTGCGCTGGAACCTGCTGCGTAGAAATTGATTCTCTTGGTATATCTAGAAATGTACCAGTCTGCTGTGTGTCACTACACCCATTAATAAGCTTTTGGTCAGCTACATACTTTTTCTGCACTGACGTACCACTCACCCACTGCCAAGAAAGAGTGTTTGAAGCTAAATCCCCATCAAGTAGGTGGTAGAACATCCATCGACTCATAGTAAGCCAATGTGCGTTCGCTACGTTACAGGCCAGCATTGCAGTCCACATCCTAGCGTGATTGTGCATGTACCCAGTCTCCATAAGCTGTGTAACTGATGCATCTATAGCGTCAATACCTGTAGTAGCACCAGCTATTGCAGACACCACATCATTATGTTGCCAGTCAGCCCGAGTAAACCGCAGGTCAGAAAAAATGTGTTTGCCTTTAGCATAATATACTTTCTGGAAGTACTCGCGCCAGGCCAGCTCTTGTAAGAATTTCTCAGCCTCTTCAGGTGTATGATGCAACAGTATCTGGTCACGTACTGCGGGCAAGCTCACCACACCCCGGGCAAGATACGGAGACAGTAACGACACTTGCCCGCGCACGTGATTACGTGTCTTTGCATATTTTTTTGGATCAAAGGCAGCGATGAGCTCTAGTATTTCATTGTACGTCAGGAGTGGATTCATACTTTATTTTTACGACAGCGCTCAGAACAGAATTTCACCTGATCCCACTGCCCTCTTGATTTCCAACTCTTACGATTGCTAAAAACCAATTTACAAACTGGACAAATTTTTGTGTCAGGTTTTTTCATTTTTACTAGTATACTGTACCTATCATGTCAGAAGCCACTCTCATTTACCCGCAACAGCTATTTAGCATACATCCAGCCATCCAGTCAGGGAGACCTATTTACTTAATTGAGGAATCACTGTTGCTAACGCACAACCCGATACACCGTCAAAAATTGATATTTCATAAACTCAGTCTTGACGCGTATGAAGTGTTTCTACACGCAGCAGGACGTCAAGTAGTGCGAATCACACTGTCTGCCTGCGCTACAACCACCAGTGTTTTTACCCGTCTGAAGAAAGACGGTATCAAAACTATTCATGTCGTAGACACTACCGATGCATATTTGGAAAAAGCGATAGCTGCAAGTGGACTGGAACGTGTCTGGCATGAGTCACCGCAATTCATTCTAGAGAAGCAAGACGCTATTGATCGATTTGTTGCATCAAAACGACAGATGGCTCGATTCTACAAACAGCTTCGCACCGATAAAAATATCCTGCTAGAAAAAGATGGCTCGCCAACGGGTGGTCAATGGAGCTTTGATGCTGATAACCGTAAAAAAATTCCTAAAAGCACTCCTCTGCCAACAGAGCCTGTACTAGAACAAAGTCCAGAAATAACTGCGGCTGCAGCGTGGGCAGATAGTCTCGGAGCTGAATCATACGGTGATACTGGGTGCTGGTTACCTGTTACACATAAAGCAGCTGAAGTATTTTTGCAGGATTTCTTGCACGATCGCTTTGATCAATTTGGACCTTTTGAGGATGCCCTTCATACCGAAGGTACACGACTGTGGCACTCAGCACTTTCTCCGCTGCTTAACTGCGGACTACTGACACCACAGTATGTACTCACTACTGCACTTAGCTACGCCACCACACACGACATACCACTAAACTCCACCGAAGGATTTGTGCGGCAAATCTTAGGCTGGAGAGAATTCATGCGCGCAAGTTATGAATCTGATGGTGCAACCATGCGACAACAAAATTTTTTCAATCACACAAGGTCTCTCCCGAAAAGCTTTTGGAATGGCACCACAAACCTGATACCGGTCGACCACGCAATTACCACTGCCCTTGCGTTTGGCTACAACCATCACATCGACCGCTTGATGGTGCTTGGTAACGTAATGCTGCTGTCTCAGGTGCATCCAGACGAGGTGTACAGCTGGTTTATGAGTATGTACGTCGATGCATATGACTGGGTAATGGTGCCCAATGTCTATGGCATGAGCCAGTTTGCAGACGGTGGGAGCTTTGCTACTAAGCCATACATTTCTGGAAGTAACTACCTTAAAAAAATGTCCAACTTCCCTGCCGGTCACTGGGAAGAGACCTGGACCGCACTCTACTGGAATTTTATTGATACTCACCAAGACTTTTTCAAATCCAACCATCGACTCTCTATGATGCCTCGCTTACTAGAAAAAATGGAGCCTGAGAAAAAAGCTGCGCACATATCTGTTGCAAAACACTACTTAGAAAACACGGACCAATAGTCTTCAGCACTATCGTGCAGTACACTAAGAGGATGTATTACTATTTTATTCTAGGTGGAGTTGCGGTATTTGGTATCTGGACTGCTGGAAGTTATCTTGCTATCAGGAACATTGAAGAGCCTGCATACACTGTGCTTGAAACCAGAAATGGGTATGAAATTCGAGAATATGCTCCCTACATCGTTGCTGAGACCGAGGTCACTGGAAAATATTCAGAGGTACTACCAAGAGGATTTGGGGTAATTGCAGATTATATTTTTGGTAATAATACCTCAAACACCAGTATTTCGATGACAGTACCAGTACTTGAAAATACCTCTGAAAAAATTGCTATGACTGTGCCGGTTATCAATACAACTGAAACGAGTCAAGCTCGAACAGTATCTTTTGTGCTCCCCTCAAAGTACACCCTAGAAACCCTCCCTACTCCAAATAACCCAAGGGTTCGTATTACTGAGGTTCCCGCCAGAACAGTAGCGGTACTAGGATTTACCTGGTATACAACCGAAAAAAGAGTAGGTCAAAAACAATTATTGCTAGAAGAGCTCCTATTGGTAGATGGATTGACCAAGCAAGGAGTAGTACAAGTAGCACAGTACAACCCACCACTTTCAATGCCACTGATGCGCCGCAACGAAATCATCATTCCAATTACTGGTTTTATAAACCAGTAATACTATTGGCAGGTGCCTATTTTCACCATTGGTATTAGCTGTGTAGGACATATGCCTGCACTTGGTCTAAAATATTTTTAGCAATCTCGTGAGAGAGTTGCTGCCGTGCTTGAGCAAACGTACACCATCTTCCTTCAAGCACTTCATCGGGCTGGACGGCAAATTCAGTAGTCAGTGCATACCCCACAAAGTACGATACTGTTTTATTAATTTTTGTATCGTTATGGATAAATGTGTATGCCTGGTCAAACGTTCGTGACGTATCCAGACGCTCCAGCACAATACCTGACTCTTCAGTCAGCTCCCGTCGGGCCGTCTCTTCTGGTGTTTCGTTATTCTCAGGGTGCCCTTTTGGGAAGGTCCAGTACCTATCAGCGTTGTGCCGATACGAAATCTGATGCAGTACAAATACTTTCCACTCTCCGGCTTCTTGTATAACGGGAATCACTCCAAACGAATAGTCTTTAACTGTTTGCATAAAACTGAGTATATCACCAAAACCCTACAAAGACCGTGAGCAGGCTCACGGTCTTTGTGTCAAGCTCAAACAGAACAAAAATAACTCACTCTATTCAGATTGTTTTAATCCTTCCTTGTACGATTCCATACCCTCCTTGAATGCAAGTTGTATCACTTCATTCATATTAGGGACGTGCTTTCCGAAATATTCCAACATACTATCTGCATCTTTACTAATGTCTCCATTGTCATCACACTCCATGATTGCTTCTGGAGGCAACTTACTCATGAGTGTAAGCGTCGCGCACAAGCGCGGCCCTTTTTGATTGACGCTCTAAAGACAAATCAGTAACCTCACAATTTCCGCTCATCTTTTTAGCAGCTTCCCCCGCAACTCCTTCCGCTTTTTCTTTTGTGCCCAGAAGAGGAATCGAACCTCCACGGGATTACTCCCACACGACCCTCAATCGTGCCTATATACCAGTTCCAGCACCTGGGCATTACTATTTCAAATTAAGTCCGTCCATTCTGTAGATTTCTTTTGCTTTTGCAAATTTCCTACGCAAATGAGGAACATTCTTTTTGTAAAACATCGCGGCAAAAATCTTTTTTGTATCAGCACGTGCATAGCGTAACTGCAGTACCCTTACCCCTTGCATCACATGGCCAGTTGTGTGTAACCTTTGATTTATTTCATCTTGTAACCAAACAAGGAATTCCTTACTACCACTAGCAAATCCAATACTTATAACAAAGCTACTTTTCCAGCGTTTATCTTGTGATCTATATATAGTACCGTCTCCGTCCCACTCACCACGAACAAAATCAAAAAAATATTCACTTGGGATAGATAAAGACTTAATAGTTAGTGATTTGTTTGCATGAAGGCCAATTTGTTCAAGAAAATTGTAAAAAAGCACATCTCCAAACTGTACTTGATAACAATATGATTTGTTTTTGTACCCACTCTCCTTTCTTCCAATCTTAATATCTTCTAAACCAAGACACTTCTGAAATGTCTGAATAAGATCAAGGTCTTTTGAAGTGAAATTAATATGCCTCCCATTTTTAGAAAGCGACCCATCCGCAGTAATCAAACCAATAGCATATGCAAGCTCCGCACGCCACTTAGTATCTACTCTCCCCTTTGGTTTTGGCCCACGCTTCCCCATTTCTCTAGTATATCATGTCTACCAATTAAATTTTAAATTACCCAAATAAAAAACGCCACAAAATACGGCGTTTATTATTTGAGCAAAGGAACTAGTCCTTTTTGACCTCTGCAGCCTCTTCTTTGGTGTCTTCCACAACTTCCACAGGAGCCTCTTCAACAACTTCTTCAGTTGCCACTTCAGCTTCTACTGGTGTCTCTGCCTCCTTTACAGCTGCTGCCGCCTGTTCTTCTTCAGCCTTTTTTGCTGCTTCTGCTGCGGCTGTTGCCTCAGCTTCTGCTGCATCTGCTTCAGCTTTCTTCGCTGCTTCAACCGCTCGTTGTTCGTTCTCTACTGCAGACTCTGTACTCATAGATACAAGATTCATCCGTCGCATCTGTCGCTTGATTTCTCGAGCTACCTTATCTCGGATGAAGTATAATTTTGCTCGACGTACCTTTGATCGTTTCACGATCTCAATCTTATCGATATTTGGAGAATATAGTGGGAAAATTTTCTCAACTCCTACACCACTAGCCATCTTACGTACGGTAAAAGTAGCTCCTGGTTCACTACCATGCTTTCGCGCAAGTACGATTCCTTCAAAAATCTGGATTCGTGTCTTACCCTTGTCCTGAATTCGTTGGTGTACCTTTACTGTGTCTCCGGCTTTGATGCCGATTGATTTTCGGTCTTCCATGTTCACTGGAGAGACTGCCACACCTGTTGTTACTGTGTTCATAATAATTGTTACTAATTAAGAAAATATCCTTTAAAACGTGCCCTACACTACCACACAGACTACGCCTCTGCAATACGCTTGGCCGCTTGGTCAAACACTGGTGGTACTGGTGAGATAAACTGCTCAAGCTCACCAGTAGGTAGTACAATCTCAAGCTTATGTGCATGCAACGCCATATCCTGTAAGGCTAAATTGTTAGAACCTTTAATTTTATGCGCTGAATAAAGCACATCACACACCACTGGACGCTCGATAGCGCGTAAGTGTACCCGAATCTGGTGTGTACGACCCGTTCTTGGCATCAGTTTTATATATGAAAAATCTTCACCTTCATACTGGCCACTGTCTATAAGCTCCCACTGTGTCTGGGCCTCACGCATGGTACCTCGAGCTCCACGTTGCGCTGAGCGCATACGAAAATTTTTTGCACTCCGTCCAATTGGTCGGTCTATGGTCCCGCACCTCTCATGGATAACTCCATATACAAAGGCTCGATACTCTTTTTTTGCCAGACGGTCATGAAACTGGGTCTTAAGATGCTCGTACGCATCCTGGTTTTTAGCCAGAATCAATACACCAGATGTATCCTTATCAAGCCTATGCACAACACCAGAACGCTCCATTTCCTCCCCATCATTTGTGAGCTGTGATTCACCTACCCCTTTTGTCTCTGGGTACTTTTCTAGAAACCAGTCAACAACAGTTGGGTCTTGATGAAACCCGTCCGGGTGCACCATAACTCCCGCAGGTTTATCAATAACCACTACATCATCATTTTCAAACAAAATTTCTATATTCATATATTTTTTATGTCAGGAAGTAACTGATCAACAATATCTTGTAAGGTATCCTTTTGTGCTTGCGTCAAAGAAAGTTTTTGCGCTGCCTCTTTCGCATCTATCGCTCTCTTTTCAATTTCTGTACACATGTATTGGTACACGTCATTCTCTTCAAGGAGCGTAATAACCGTTTGTACATCTGGTTCAGTCATGTGCGCACTACGATTATACAAATGAAGAAGAGTCTGCTTTGTGTCAGTAGTTCCCTTTTCGAACAAATAAAGAATGGGCATTGTCCTCTTCTTTTCTAAAATGTCACCATGTGCCCGTTTTCCTG
>Ga0222632_1000234_pt1 | contig 36002 bp, 54 predicted proteins | sample AntAcemetageno46_FD_179828 | JGI IMG/M metagenome (GOLD analysis project Ga0222632, IMG submission 179828) | Saline water microbial communities from Ace Lake, Antarctica - #46 | ecosystem: Environmental > Aquatic > Non-marine Saline and Alkaline > Saline | place: Antarctica: Ace Lake | collected...
ACCAGTGTAATTTCTTAATCTTCCATCAGCACCTCTAACTTGAATAATTCCATATTGATCAATTTCAGGTGGTTTTCTACCTTCCGCCTCTGCTATGGCTGCATCATTTAAAAATTTCATATGATCTACTGCAGCGTTAAGTGATGCTTCTCTATTTCGAGCTCTAAGCTCACCTTCTTTTAGTTTTATTGTTGCATAGTTATTTACTGCAGGACCTATTGCTTGACCAAATACTTCCATGGCTCCGCCAATACCAGCTTTCGCTGTAGTTCCTGTTAATAATCCTGAAGCAAGATTAGCTAAGAATACTAAATTAGCTTGTGATCCTTCTCCTTTAAATACTTCTTCTTGATATTTTTTAGCAAGTGCTATTGTTTTATTAAATTCTGTATCTGTTGAAGGGCCACCTAATGCAATTTCATTATTTCCTTGAGCCGTGCTTTCGGCTTTTTGTGCTTTCTTTTCTGGAGCAGTTAATAAAGCTTCCGCTTCTCTTCTTTGTCTATCTTCAGCTAAAGTATTTGTGTAATTTGTAATTTCATCATTGCCTGGAGGAGGCGGTGTTCCACCTGTTAATGTGTTTTCTTGTATGTTACTTAAATCAGCTACGTCATTATCGTTAGCATTTTGTAACAACTCATCACCTTCAGCTTTTAATTCTTTTGATTTATTTGTAAATCCGGGTCCGCTTACTCTTCCCGAACCTATATTCTTATTTACAATTCTTTTATCTTCCTCAACTTTTTCTTCTATAGTTTTTGGTCTAACATTACCAAATAATTCTTGATCTGAAACATTCATATAATCAAAGGCACTGTTTCTTTGTTGTGTCTCAAAAGCTTTTCTTTCTTGAGGACTCATAGCATTAATTCTTGCTCTTTCTTTTTTACCAGCTTTATATAATTCATTTGCACCAGCCACAGTTCCTACGATAGCAGCGCTTGGTAACATACCTAAACCCATTGCAGCAGGCAACATCCTTGATGCCATATAACTTCCCCCTAATCCAAATCCCATTTGTCCTACTCCACTTTCAATACCTAAACCTTGTGCAACTTTATCGCCTGCATAATAACCACCAAGTAAGGCAGGATTTAAAGCCCCTCTTCCTAAACTTTTTATTCCTCTTACTGGGCTACTCACTTTCATTCTTTCCATAAATGTAGGTGGTTTTCTAATAGCTGGAACTGGTGCTGCAGCATATGGTGATCCAACCATAATACCAACGTTCGCATTAATAGTTTTAAGCACACCTTGTCTAAGTGCTTCTTTTCTAAACATAGGTCTGTTTAAAACTTTATTTAGTGACATTTAAAGTCCCGCTGGTTTATTAACACCTTGGTAAGCTGCGAATGCTCCTATACCTGTACCTACTGCTTGTGCGAAGGGGCTAGTAGAAGGTTGTGTTCCCATTGTCACTTGTGAAGATGATTTAGGCCCTGCAGCATATAAGTTAGACAAGAATTCCGCTCTTTGGTAAGGTTCGTATTGTTGTTGTAATGTTGATTGTCTTTGTGCATCCAAGGCTTGTTGAGCTAATTGTCTTTGAACTCCACCCGAAGCCATTAATTGATTAATATCACCTTGAGCCATTTGTTGTTGCCCCATACCCATTTGACCTAATTGTTGGCCAGCCATTAAACCTGTTTGTTGTTGGTTTTGAGCTGCTCCTAATGCAGTATTAAATCCTTGTTGTTGAGCTTGTCCCATAGCATTTAAAGCTCTTCCTTGTAATTCTGCTTGTTGAACACCTTCTCTACCACCACCAAAAGCTCCTGCATTAACTGCGTTAGCCGATATTTGATTTCCTTGAATTTGTGCTTGTCTTCCAATTTCATCAGTAACGTAATTTTGATAGGGGTTTAAATATTGATTAATTTGTTGAGCACCAACAGGAGCGGCTGAAGCATTAATTTGATTAATACCTTGCTGAACAGTTCCGGCACCAATGCCAGTTTGTCCTGCTAAAGTCATTCCTTGTTGTTCTAAAGCACCTAGTCCCGCTGTTTGATATTGAGGTAAAGTTATAGGATTTTGTGCGACTTGTCTCGCCATATCCATTAACTCTAGTTTTCGCTCTTCAATACCCGGTGCTTCTCTTATAAATTGTGTTTGAGAACTTGGTGCTGCTGCTGGTTGACTACCTCCGCCTCCTCCTCCTCCTCCAAAAAAACTCATATTTTTATCCTATCCATTTTTCTAGTTGAACATGTTTCTTTTTCCATCCCCATTTTTTGGAAACTTTTTCCCAACCGGGTCTGGCCATTATACTCATTCTTTTACATTTATTAACCGTTGCAAAATCTGTAACGAATTTAATTAAATTATCTTCCCATAATTCTCTTCTTTTTCCTGTACAAATTACTATTTCGTATTGGTTATAATTTGGCATAATACCAATTCTACCAACACAAATTCCAAAAACTTTATTTTCTTTAAACTCATCTGATCCAAACATAACCCAACATTGCATCATGTCTTTTTTTAATTCCTTAAGAACCCAAGCAGAATCTGCATACTTACCGGAAAATACTAAAGCTTCTGCTACCATAAATTCGGCTAATGGCCAAAACTTTTCAATATCCTTAGGCTCTAAAGGTAAGATACTTACTAAAGGTTTAATTTGCTTTTTCTTTACCGAGGCCATTTCTATCCTTTAATAAATCAAATACACGTTTATATCTTTTTTGTTGTTCATAGAAATATTGGGCACCTTTTTCTCTCATATCTTTCATACTGTTTGGATTTCCTCCAGCTATGATTCCAGCACCTAACACTCCATCTGCTCTTGTTACAAACTCTCCATCCGCTAATTGAGCTAACATTGTATCCTCGTCCTTATCTCCTACGCCTTCTCCGTCTTCTACATAACCAGATGCTCTAACATAATTATTAGAATCATTTTCGTCATGTGAAACTTTTGATGGTAAATAATTTATACCACCTTCATTAAATTTTTGAATATTTGCTATCCCACCTATTCTTAATCTTTGAACATTTACTGAGTAGGGACCCATTCTCGGATCATCTCTACCTGCTTCTTCCGGAGAATAAATTTTTTCGTATGCTTTTTCTTGTCCGGTGTCCGGGTCTATATATGTATATTGAGGTCTATTTTCTTTCATGTCTAAATAATTCATATTGTATCCAGGCATATAAACATCTGTTGGTTGTGGATCAAAAGCACCACCTAAATAAGTTCCTGCAGCGATTGCAGCTGAAACTTTTCCTGCGCTATATTTGCCATCAGTTTTTAAAATATCCATTAAACCTCCACCACTAGTTCCTTGCTCAATATAATTTGGATTTGGAATCATGTTTCCTCTTTTATCCGCACCTAAGAATTTAGACATAGTACTAGGGTCTTGCGCACCACGCAGACTACTTATTCCAGGAAGGTTACCAAAGGTAGGTACAAAATTAGCTGAAGCTGCGTTTCCAAACCCAGCACCTTTTGCAAAACCGCCTACTTGTCCTAAATTATAACCAGCATAAGCACCTGTAGCACCTGCAAATAATCTTTGTAATCCAGAAGCTCCTGAATTTTTTGCATTTTTATAACCTTTATAACCACCGTAGGCTGCTAATGCGTAAGGTAAAAATTGTAACATTTATATAAATTCTCCTTTTAAGATCTAAGTATTGAATAATACCATTTTACTCAGCCGGTTTCAACTCATCGGCAAAACAACCTTCGTATTGGTGTTCCCCCACATGGATGATTGTATCATTGACATAAGCATAGCATTTACCACCTATGTCTTTCCAACGTTTGCAAAAGGCAAAATCCTCCCCCATATAAGTCTTAGTTACAGGGTCGTGTAAAGTATCAAAGAAGTTCCATAAATTAGGTCTATCTACGTACTCCCCGTTTATAACAGTCTTTTGAATAATGTTTTTATCAGGGTAAGCTTTAATCATTTTGTCAAATACAACTCTTTTAATCATCATACATCCTGTAGGACTATGAGTTACTTCCATAACCCCCTTATCAATTTGTATGTTTTGGTAGTTCTCTACTCTCATAGGGTAAGTATTCAACCATTTTTTTAAGTCCGAAGACTGTTCAATTTTTCCTTCTTGTATCTTTTTATATAGTTTATCCCACATCATTGTTTTAAGAGGATAGGGTATTGATAAAACTTCTTTATCTTTTTTAAGCATTTCCATTATAGAATCTGCCTTAAAATAAATATCTGAATCAATAAATAATAAATGAGTAAAATCAGATTCTAAGAAACCTGCTACACATAAGTTTCTTCCTTGTGTAACTAAAGATGATTTAACTAAAGAAAAAGTAATTTTTATTTTATTTTTAATACAAAGTTGTTGTAGCTCTAGTAAAGCTTGTGTGTAATGAATAGAGCACTCACTGTGTACTGGTGTTGCAACCATTATAGAATATTCAGATTGTCCGGTGTCCGGTTTCCACATCGGGACAACCGATTTTTGGAGAGGTTGTGAACTTATTTTTATTTCTTTTAGTGTTTGGTAAGTATTTTTATTTACTGTTTCTTTCACTAATGGCTCCTTTCAAAAAACTAGACCATTCCATTCCTTTTTTTTCCCAATTATAAAATCTTTTATAAAACTTTTGTTGTTCCTCTAAATGATTTTGTATAAAATCTTCATGTAGATAACTTGCTGCAACTTCAATAGCTGCTGCTGTATCTCTAGCCATAATTTCGTAATTAATAGAATAATTAACGTATACCGGCCATTCGGCGCATGTCTCGTATAAAGCACCGAAGTTATTTGTTATAACATGTACACCGGATGCTAATGCTTCAAGAGCTGATGCACATGAAGTTTCTTCAAAGGTACTTGGATACACAAACATATTATAATTAGGCATCATCTCTTTAATAAATTCATTTGGTTTATATCCAATATAATTTACGTTATGTAATTTTTTAGCTTGTTCATACAGAGGTTTAAATTGTTCATCATTAGCTTTTTTAAACTCATCGCCATAGACTTGAGTTGAACTATAGACATCTAGTATAATATTAGGGTTTTTTACTTCTTGCATTGCACGTAACAATACATTTAAACCCCTCCAGGGCGTGCAGTGATGAATTAATTTTATAGGCTCACCTTTTTTATAAATTTTTCTTATTGGAAAATTTTCAACACCGTTTTTAATAACTACAGATCTATCTGTGGGGATATCAAAGAAGTATCTAAACTTTTCATAGTTCCAATGACTATTAAATACATACCAATCATATTCACTATGTCTAGATTTATTACCAAAGAAAGCTTGTAGGTTGGGTTGATCCCAAGAATTTTTTTGCCAAAGTATATTTACTTTATTAGGATCTAGTGGAACTTTACCTGGAATAGAAGTGCAGATCTGTACTTGATTTAATAACTCTTTTGAAACATGTTTGTGTAACATCTCCATTTGCAGTTCGGTCGCACCTCTAGGATTCATTTATTATATATATTTCTTTTTTATTAAATAACTTTAATTCGTTTTTACTAACATTAAATTGATAATGAGGCAATACTCCAAATTCTTTTTTATTATCATTAAAAACTTGTCTTATTATTTTACTTGCTCCATATTCTTTGTAGTTATTTTTATCTATATCTTCATATAGGCTATTTTGTATTAACTTATTAATAAATATATTAAGGTAATTGTTGTTGCTTTGACAAGCAATTAAAGAATCATCTATAGATAAGCGATCTTCCTGATATTTTTCTAGTATAGAAATTTTTTGATCTTGTAGTTTTTCGTAGAAGTTTTTGTTTATATTTAAGTTCTTATTTATAAATATTCCACCATACCTATGTAGTATTTTAAATTTTAAAAAGTCTTGTTTTAAAAACGGATTAATATTTTCAAGATATTTAATTGATTCCGTATAATCTTTTTCTATTACTTTAACGGTTTCTTTTTCTGTCCAATGCATAAACACAAAGCCATCAAACAATGGTTTACATTTTATTTCATCAAAACTATGAATTATTTTATCTATCATTTTCCCAACATCCAGTGCCTATATGCTGACACGGTATTTTATAGTTAATTTTTTTACACTCTTCTCTTGTTAAATTATAAGGATCTCTTGGTAATACATTAAAATCATTAGGGTATTTTTTTAAATAACGTGTAAAAAAAGTATTAGAGGTAATCTTCATTACTTTAGTATATGTATTAGCATCTTTGTAACGTCCTTTAGCATAAAAGTTTTGTTTACATTCTTCTAAAACCCTTAACCAGATCTTGTCTTTTGGTGGTGAAGCTAACAGATTATTTTGTACATACTCATCAGGTCTTTTAAAATTATACATACCTTCTAAAATTGTAGGCTTATCATCTTTAATTTTATTATAAATATTTTCGTACATTATAAAATCTAAATCAAAATAAATACCTCCATATAAATACATAAGTATTTTTCTAAAAAAATCACAAGGCGTTATACTTGGTAACTCTCTAACCATTTCACTATACTGTGGAAATTCTTTATCTATCGTAGGGTAAATATCACTATTATGCCATAGTTTAATCTCAAAACCTTTGTATACTTCTTTAGCTAGCCGGTGTCCTTCAACCCATATATAAGGCCAAGCGTCTTCATTGTCTGGACCCATTTGATGTACAATTTTTGGTATCATTTTTTTAATGTCGTGTTTCCTATTACTAATTGATCTAGTTCTGAATTTTTTAATAATGCAATTGCGTCTCCTGGTTTACCAGCAATAGGCTTACCATTATCATTTAATGAAGTATTTAATAACATAGGTATACCAGTTAATTTTTTAAACTCAGATATAAGAGAATAGTAAAGTTTCAATTCTGGTTTAACAGTTTGTATCCTACTTGTATTGTCGATATGTGATATAGGTTCAAATACTTTATCTTTAAATTTTACACTGTATTTCATAAAATCACTATCGCCTTCCCAATCAAAATAGTCTTTAGTGTCTTCATATAAAATAGATGCAGCAAAAGGTCTGTAGTCTTCTCTATGTTTTACTTTACTATTTAATATATGTTTACCTTCTTTGACTTCTGGACTCATGAGAATAGATCTATTACCTAAAGCTCTAGGACCTACTTCTCCATGTCCTTGATACCAACCTATAATTTTACCATTAGCTAAGTCTTCTGCTGTCTTTTTAATTGTTTCGTCTAAAGGCTCATCACTAGGTGCCATATCTGTTTGCCAATAAGGAAATCCGCTGTTGTCAAATTCAGGTTGACTATAATGTTGTCTTAAAAATTCAATACAACCCAAAGAAAGTCCTTCATCATTACAGTGAGGAGGTATAATTAAGTTAGGTAATTCTTTTTTTATTTGAGTGTTTATACATACGTTGTGTGCTACTCCTCCAGAATAAGTAACTACATCTTCTTTGTTTGCGTATTTAGTAAAAAATTTAGGAAAGGCTACTTCCATATAATCATGCATTGTTCTTAAGTAATCAATAAATTTATAATTTGCAGCTAATTCACTTCCTACAATTTTTATAAAATTAGAAAAATCAAATATTTTTTTACTATCTTCTAAACCATATTGAGAAATGTGGTCATAGTATCTTTGATTAAAATTACCAAAAGCTTTTAAAGCCATTAATTTTCCAGCTGCGTCATCTCCAACAGCATGTACACCCATGTGTTCTCCCATTAACGCCAGTTGTTTTCCTAAAGAATACATTGTGTTTAAAGTAAATACATCAACAAATTTATCATCTGAAAAAATACTACAAGATCTTTGAAGATCACCAAAACCATCTAAAACAAAATCTTTTCTTGGTTGGTCGGTGTCCGTTAGCATCCAAGAAGACAGACTGTGAGCGTAATGATGATCAACTCTAAATACCGGACAAGACAAATCGCTAAAAGGTTTATCTGGTATATTAAACTTCTCAAATAAAGCTTCTGGATCTTCTTTTTTTAAATGAGGGTATCTAAATATATCTATAACTATTGCTATTGCATCTAGTTCATTTAGCTTAATTCCTAGTACATTTTCAACTTCAGTCCATTCAAATAAATTATTGTACCCATAATGTTTTATTTGATTAAATCTTTCTGGTTTGTAATATTTTACAGAAACTCCATCGGAATAAGATATATTAGAATCATGCTCACAAAGCCTTAATCCTAAAAATTTCATTACAGTATTCCTATGTTCCCGCTTATAGTCATTGAACCCTTACTAGGTTTAACCATATGCTCTAAGTAACTTGGAAATAAAATCATATCTCCCTGAACTACTTTAGGAGTTATCACTGGTTTTATATAATTTTCTAAACCTAAAGAATAAATCATATCATGAGCAGGATGATAGAATACTGTTTGAGGTTTCTCAAGTTTTTCATAAATAGTAAAAGAAAAATGAGACTTAACATGCATATGTCTTTCTTGACAATGACCGTTATAAATATTTCTCCAAATTTGTATTAATCCGATACTTTTAATATTTAAATCTTGAAGACAATGAGATATTTTATTTAATAGATATTCAGTTCCTTCTGCATCTATTTCGTTTTTACCATCAAAACTACTTAAACTGTTGCTTAGAAAAGATTCTTTAAAATCAGAACTTACAAGATTAGTTCTTGCAGGATCAACTTTAGTGATCCATACAGGATTTTCAAAAAGTGATTGATACATTATTCTTTAGTTAACGCACCCATAGAAACTTTAGTAACTTTGATTTCAAGGTCTTGTCTAAAGTCATCCACAGTAGTATCAGTATTGGCATCAGCAACATCGTTATCAAAATCAGTTTTACTAGCATACACTTTGCCTGTTCTTTTATGTTTAATAATTTCTTTTGCTTCTGCTGGTATTTTTATTAAATTATCGTTTGACATCTATATTTGTATCCTCCTGTTTAATAGGTTTTTGTCCTGTTTTTTTATCTATTTCATAGGCTGCTGATCTTATTTCAATAGCTGCTCCCATTAATTTAGTTGCAAATTTAGAAGCACTTTCTGGAGAAAGAACAAATTTTTTGTTCTTATTTAAAATATTTATTTCTTCTTCAGAAAATTGCAATTCAAAAGTATTGCTATCTTTTACTCTAATAAAATCCATTATCCTTTTCCTTGTCCTTTGTAACGTTTAGTTTTTTTTTGACGTTTTTCATTTTTATTTAAAGATTTCTTGTGTTTTCGAGGTCCTCTTTTTTTAGGTTTATCTCTTTCATGATGTTCTTTAAATTTTTTAGCCATTTTCCTGTGATCTGTCTATTAAAGCATAACTTATAGCACCTGATACTTCATTAGCTGTTCCCGCTTGCATTTCAATAATATCACTTGCTTCTAGATTTAGTGATTGTTTAATTAAATTTTCTGTAGATTTGTTTAAAACAACATGACCTATTTGAACACGAGAAGCTCCTGATTTTGTTATAAATAGATCGGTATCTACATTACTTGCAGTATCGTGAACTGCTTGTACATTTTTAACAATAATAGTTGCATCTGCAGGGCACGTTAAAACTGTCGTGATATTAGTCGTAGTTAAATCAAATGTTTCGCTTTTATATCTAACTGTCATGACATAAAGTAATTAAAGGTATTTTGTTCATTTTTAATTTCTTGTTGAAAAGAAGTATTTAACTGATCTTTTAAAGTTTGTAAAGACTGGGCAACCTGTCTTTGATTTTCTGTAGTGTATTCGGGAGTAGGTTCAGGTACTGTAATGTTGATTCTAGCCATTATTTAATTATATACTATATTAAAAGATAAAGCTATTCGGTCATTTTCTGTTTTATTTTCTTCTGTTTCATGGGGTACCCAAGATGGGAAAAACATTATTTTATTTTCTTCTGAATCTACGTACCATACTTGAGAAAAACATTTGTCTTTGTCATAAAGCTCTTGTGTTTGAACTACTTGATTAGGATTATGAAAAATTATATTACCTGAATTTTTTGGTACTTTTATATAATAAACTCCAGATATATCGCACTTCCCATGAACATGTGTTTTATTTTTAGATCCTTTTGGATTCTTACAAATCCAAGCATTTTTTACAGTCACTTCTTTTCCTGTTTCTTGAAGAAATAATTCTTCAATAGTTTTTTTAGTATGAAAAAAATTCTGTACATTTAAAAGATTAAGTGTTTGGATAGCACCGTTTATAGAACTTTTAGTGTCAGTATACTTTTGTTTAATACATTCTTCTAATATTTCAATTAATAATGTATTGTTAAGAGTAATATCACTTATCCATAAAGGTGTCTCAAAAAATTCTTTTCTTATCATAACCAAATAAACCCGTTTAAAGTTAATCTACAATTTTCTTTACTACCATAATTAAGTTTAGAAGTGTGCAGAATTTTACTATTAAAAAATATAGCTCTGTTTTGAACAAAATTAACTGTCATAGTTTCTTTTTTATCATCATCATAAAAAGTAGTCCCTGAATTTAAATTGGTGTCTGACAAATATACAATTAAAGCAAAGTCAGAAGCATCTCTATGAATCCAGTCTTTACCATTATCTTTTTCAAATCTTTTATGAAAAACATATTTAACATTTTTAGTGGTATTATTAAAGTTAAATTTATTTAAAACATTATTGTGTGTATAATCGTGTAAAGATTGATATTGATTTAAACTGTTTTTTAAAACTTCAGAAAATTGTAAGGTTCTTTCTCCTGGCCAGGATTGAGCACATCCTCTTAAAAACATTAACTTTTCTAATGAAAAGTAATCCATTTGTTTGGATTGTTTTAATACAAAATCTAAATCGTTAAAAAAGTTATCTAAAACTTGTAACACAAATAATTATCTCATTCCATCGGGTTGTATGTCTGCTCTAAATGTACCATACCTCCAATTTTCATCGGTAGAAGTGTTTGCAATTTTTAAACTAGCAAATCTAGATCTAGCTCTAGTATCTACTTTTTCTGTTAAATTATTTACAGTAAATGGACCTAAAGGAGAAGAAGTTTGAGGCTGGCTGGGGTATCTTCTTAAATTAATAGTTATCTGCGCATCTCCAGTAAGTAATTTAAAATCAGGAACAAATCTTCTTATACTCATAAAATTTTGTCCTTCTCCTAAATCAAAATCACCAGATTGAATAAAAGCTGGTATAGCTGTTTTTGCTCCAGTATAATCTACTTCATTATTACCAACTTCATGAGCATAATAAGTTGATGCACCATTTTGGTTTGTTACTCCTTGTGTAGTTGGAAAAGAAGGAGTACCCGTTAATGCAAATTCTGTTGCGTAAGGGTTACTATATAATGTAGCATCAAACCAAGTAGTCCTTGATAATGAGCCAGTTGTCCAAGTTTGTTCTATGTAATTATAAGTAACAACTCTGTCAATTAAAAATGAACCAGATTTAGGATAGAACCAGCTAATCTCGTCATACAAATGATTTAATCCTGAATAAATTTGTTCTCCATTAGAATAGCTAATACCTAAATTATCTCCTTTATTTGTAAATACAAAATCTTCAACTAAACATGGTACAGATTTTACAGTACCGTCATAAACAAAAAATCCTCCTGCTTGACCCATCCACCAAACAGCTCCGTTTGCATATTTAATAGAGTGTTGACCTATAGCTCCACAATTACTGCCAACTTGTCTTATAGAAAATGTAAATGGAGGACCAACAAATTGCATTACATAAGCTGAAGTGTCGGTTAGTATTAAAATATAATCTTTACCTTTTATAGCTCCTACTATTTTTGTACCTGAATCTATTCTAAATGTACCAGCAGTATTAACTGAAGTTGGAACATAATTAGATATATCTTCTTGGTCTGAAAACCTTATAAACATTTTATCTTGAGTATTTGAAGTGCCAATTGTATTTTCTGTTCCAAGTATTACTAAATGTCTATCTCTTTCAGAAACAATAGACATAACAGATTTAGTTGGTGCTCCACTTACAACGGTTGCTCTTGTAATTAATGCAGCTGGTACATTACTTATAGTATCCCACTCAAAAGTTTTACCATCTTTTATTGTTGCAATTAATTTTGAACCAAAGTGATCTAAAGACCATGAAGCAGATTCTAAAGTTACTCCACCAGTCAATGATGCAGTTCCCCATCCCAGATAAACTTCAACAGAAGCTCCACTTATATGAGATGATCTTGTGCCTGCTACATCTCTAGTAATTCCAGTTAAATCATTTGTAGAAATGCCCGTATACGAAATAAATTCAGCTCCAACCTTTATTGTGCCAGTAGCAGGGAACCCAACTACTGAAGATAATGTAATTGAAGTACCAGAACCCCCCGTTCCCGCGGTGTCATCGAGTAATAGACCACTTAAGGTTGAGATTACTCCTGCGGAGCCTCCCCATCCAGAGGTACCATAACCAAAACCAGCAGTTTGATTTAATGGCCCTACTTTAATATAAGGGTTTATTGTTGCTGCTCCACTTGCTGCAACAGTTGTACCAGCATTAGCCGCCATAGTAATTGTAAACGTATCTTGACTGGGTACTGTCACAACTTCAAAAGTATTTGTAGTAAAATCTGCAGCTAGATAACCAGCTCCAGTGGGCGGTGTAACAGTTGTAAATGTAATTAAAGCACCTGCCAATAAACCATGAGCAACTTTATTTACAGTTACAGTTGGACTAGTATTAACAGTTGTAAATGTTGCTCCAGTTATTGCAGTGTCTAATGGAGTAATATCGTAAAATACATTTTCATAATAAATTATTAAAGTCTTATTAGTACCTAAAGCAACGTAACGTCTACCATTTAAATCAGCCCATACAAGCTGTTCTCTGACTACACCAGTTAAAGTCTTTGAAGTTATCTGTTCCCATCCACCTATTTTTTCAGGTAGACCATATCTAAATCTTACAAAATCTCCATCAATCCACTGACCTTCAGCACCTGTTGGAGTAGCTTGTTTATTAAAACCTGGTTGTATTTTTACATCTGTTAATGGCATAATTTATAAACATTATATCAAACATTAGGAGTTACTTGAAGTATTACCTAGGATATCCAATTGCTGTTTTTTTGTCGTATTTATGATCTTTATGTTCTCCGTCAGCATCAACATAATGCAAGAAAACTTGTGACTGACCATCTCCTTTAAACTCGTCTCTCCAATGAGGTATTCTTATTCCCTCATATACTACAGCATCTCCTGGTTTAAGTAAAATAGAGTTACCATTCATAAAAATAGGCCAATCAGTTCCATCAGACCATAGACAAACTGTAACACTTATTTCACAAGAATTTCTATCAGTATGTTTTTTTAAATCCGCTCCGTAAGTGTACATTCTCCAAAAAGTATATGTAGGAAATAATTTTAAATTTGTTTCTTCTTCTACACGTTTTTGTTTACTTAATAATAAAGAATCCATTATTGGATCAGTATAAACACAAGTATCCATATTTTCACTTTGTCCCATCATGTCAAAACTACTAGTATTGAATCTATGGTGTATTTCAGTATACCCTTGTAAAAGATTAAGTTCTTCTTTGTTTAAAAAACCTTTAACTAATTTGTATCCGTTTTCTATCTTCCCCATGCTACCATACTCCATCTTAATCCTTTGGTTACTGGCTCTACTTTATGTGGATATAGAAAATTACTTGGCCAAATAATTAAAGAATTAGGTTTAGTTTTACTTCTATGAAATTCTTTTCCGTTAAGTTCCCAAACTAAATCTCCTCCTTCATAGTCGTTATTTAATCTATAAATAAAACTTACTGTTCTACTAAGAGTTGGATGATCATCTATATGAGATACATAATGACCTCCTTGTTTATATTTTAAAATTTGCATATTAGTTATTTGTTCCACATAACATTCAGGACGATTTTTTTGATATTTCTTTAAAGCAGCTTGAAGACAGTATATCATTAAGTTACACCAATGTTGATCTGTTTTAGAATTGTTTAAATTAGTCAAAGAAAAATTTTTGGTATCTCTTATGTTTTTTACAATTTGTTGATCATTTGTTGGGTTGTTTCCTATAATCCTAGCATCTTCAAATTTTTTTTCAGAATCTAGTTTATTTATATATTTTAAAAATTTAACTAAAGTACGTAGATCTAAAAAATTAGGTATTTCTAATATCTGATCTTTTAATAAAATTTCTTTTTGTTCCATATTAAATTCTTATATCTATGCCGTATTTTAGTCAACCACTTGTATAGAAAACTATCGTTGCGCATTTCTTTTTGTTTAATTAATTCCATTTTCCAAGACTCTCTTTTAAAAGGAATAACTTGAGCAAACACAATTCCTTTTTCAAAGACTGTGTCCAATTTAGGATACTTATCTCCATTTATTATAAATGGAAAATTTATCTCTGCGTCATAAGTATCAGTATCTACAATACCTGGCAATATCTCAAACCTATCATCCGTATTATTGCAAGGAGGTAAAAATAAACAAGAGTACCCTTTAGGTGTGTTTATTTTATAAGGATAAATTATTTTTAAAAAAGAAAAATTTTTGTTTTTATTTATTAAAGGAGATCCCTTTAGTTGCCATATAGGATGATCAGCTTCTTGATGTGAGTTTAAGTTTAGCTGTTTATCTCCTACCCATAAGGGATTACCTTCAAAAGGACATTTCATTAAAGATCCTTGTTTATTATTTTCCATAAAGTTATGGTTAATATCTAAATCTGCCGGTAATTTTAAACCATACCCTGTTGTTAAAGTATCTAAAAAAGGCATACAGTTTTTAACCGTATCTGTCTTACTATCTAGTTCTTTAAACCATTTAGGTATATTAAGCTTTATAGGTATAGGATTAGTTTCTGTATCTTCTAAGACTTCTTTAGTAGATATAAATTTAATTTTGTTATTAAACATTAATAACAATATATATAATTATTTATGAAACACTATGGTAATCTTTGAGTATGTCTATATTCTGCTAGATCACCATTATCAACTAAAGTTTTCAACGCACAAGTACCTGTTATTGGAAAAGTTGTAGTAGTTGAAGATAAGTCTAATGCAGATAAAGTATCTCTGTAAGCTTCCCAAGATGTTTTTTGAGTAGCATCACTACATCTAGTAGAGTTTAACCATCTATTTATTTCATTGATGTTAAAATCTATTTGGCTTTGAACTACTTCTTGAGAACTTTCAAAAGTTCCATCATGTTCAACAGTCCAATTTACAGCACCATTTGATAAAACTCCTTCATGCGTATTGAAGTGACCTTTTGCATAGTCTTCGTCACTTACGGAAACCCAATCTATTTCTCTTGGTGTTAAATTTGCTTGAATAACTGCTTTTTCAGTATCAGAAGAAGCCATGTAATCTATAGTTTGTCCTTCACCATTAATAAATCCAAAATATTTTGCCATAATATATATTTCCTAATTTTTAACCATTATACCAATAAAGGCGTTACCTGAAGAAGCTGATCCACTTGAAATACCCGAAGGTCCACCAGCTCCACCTACGTTATTTCCAAAAGCACCCGTTGCACCTGGAGTTGAACCAACAGTATTTTTCCATAAATGTCCTGTCATTGATTTAGGGTTAACAAAAGTGTTGGTTAAAGTTCCGTCCGCTTGAATCCACGCATTAGTTGGTGCAAATGGACAAAAATTTATTGTTGCAGCTGGATTTAATGCAGGTAAACTTCTTCCTCTGTTAGCAGGAGCCCCGCCAGAGTTTGGTCCTCTGTTTCCTGGAGGACCGCCAGGTCCACCTGGTGCTGTTATAAAATTAGTCATTATAGTTTCATTACCAGCTTGTCCTGCAGCAGCAGTACCACCGCCACTACCCATATTTCCTAATGAGTAAGGAGAAGATGCAAGTGTAGTTGTAAGAGTTGTTACAAACATAACCATACCTCCAGCAGAACCAAATCCTCCAGGTTGACCTGACTGACCTTGGTTTCCAGCGCCACCGCCAGCTCCACCTTGAGCATAAACGATAACTTCAGATCCAGTTGTAATTTTAGTTTCTGGGTTTGTTAAAATTCCTGACACTCCAGCACCTTCGACAAAAAATACTTCTTCTGCGCCACCTGCTGAACCAGTCGCTGCAGCAGTAATTCTACCTTGAGCATCAACTGTAATTTCTGCAACAGTGTAAGAACCTGGAGTTACTGCAGTGTTAGCTAATTTATCAGCTGTTACTGCGTCATCAACAATTTTTGCAGTTGTAATTGCATTGTCTGAAATTTTTGCAGTTGTAACTGCGTTGTCTGAAAGTAATGCAGTCGTTATTGCTGCAGCTTCTATTTGAGCTGTTGCAATAGTTCCACCTAAAGTGTTTAATGAAATTTCAACTATGTTTGTGCCATCTGAATAAGCTGCAAAAATTTTTGAACCTGCAGCACCTGCAGTAGTTGGTGAAAAACCAGTTCCCGATACAGTTTTAATTGTTAGGTTGTTTGCATCTGTAAGACCACTACAATCAAAAATATAGAATTTTTCAATTCCGTCAGGGATAGTACAAATTGTACTTGATGCAATAGTTGCTGTAGCAAATTTAATTACCATGTTTCTTGCGTTTGATAAAACACCATCAGTCATAACAAGAGTTAAAGTTCCGCCACTTGATAACGTTACTTGTTCGTATCCTGCAAGTGCTTGTTGAATTAAGTTTAAGTTGTTATTTGTGTTATCACCCCATGTACCAGCGTTTTCGCCAGTCACCATAAGTTCTAGTTTTAGATCTGTTGAATAAGCTGATGTCATAAATTTTTATCTCCTAAATAATTATAATTTTACCTTAGTTAGGCCGCTAAATCAACTGGTGCCCAAGTATTACTTACACCTGGGTTGATCTCTGCCCAGGCTGTTATATTAAGGCTTCCCACAGAAGCTGTCAACTGTATGCCAGTAACACCCACATTTGCACTAGCTATAACAGTTTCCTCACCCATGGACATAGTTATTTCTTGGCCAGTTACTTCATAAATAGTAACTTGTTCTACTGAACCTATAGAACTTGTTAATTCAAATCCTGTTACAGAAACATCAGCGTTAGCTTGAACTGTTTCTTCCCCTACAGATATTGTTGTCTGTAATCCTGTTACTGATATTACTACATCGGTAAAGGCAAACTCTTCCCCCAAAGTACTTGTAAGCTGTTGTCCATTAATGTCTACATTAGAATTAGCTTGTGTAATAACTCCGCTAATAGACATAGTTGCTTCTGCGCCAACTGCGTCAATAGTTACACCAATATCAATAGTTATAGAACCAATAGTTGTTGTTAGTTGAGGTTCAAATATGTTTTGGAATTGATTTCCATCCGCATTAATATCTACAAGACTTATTGAACTTGATAATTGATTTCCAACTACAGATAAAGCTTGAACTGAATTAATAGAAGATGTTAATTGAATTCCAGTAACATTAACATTAGCATGCCCTGTGATTGTTTCTTCACCGAGTGTAGTTTGTATTTCTTGTCCAATTAATTCTACGTTTGCACCTGCCGTAACTTCAGCAACTGCACCAATAGACATTGTTGCGGATACTGATCCCGTTTGTACAGAGTAAGCATCACCCCATACCATTGATCCCCAAGTATCTCTGCCCCAACCTGCTCCAATTAAATATTTATCATCTATAACAACACTTGAAATAGAAGTAGACGCAGAAGACCCTGTTACAGGAACACCTATTCCTGTAAGTGTATTTCCTACTGTTGTAGAAAGAGAAATTCCATTAGGGAATACATCGACTGAAGAACCGGCTACTGCTCCTGATAATATATATGAAGCAGCTATTCCTGATACAACTATATCAGCATTTGCCTGTGTAGTAGAAGTTCCAATACTTGAATTTAGTTGTTGGCCAACAACAATTGGTTGAGATCCTGAAAGATCGCCCCATTCATTTTCGCTCCAAGTGTCTCCGCCCCAACCTATTTGAAGTTCGGCATCAATAGTTATAGTGCCTTGAGATAATGTTAATGATATGCTACTTAGTTCAACAGACTGATTACCGAGTGTGCCCCAGTTTTCGTATCCCCATGTTTCTTGTCCCCAAGTAGCCATATCATTTTAGTTCCTTATTACGCTATTTTTAAAATAGCAGCTGAAGTTGTAAATGCTGGGAACTGAATAGTGAATGTTCCTGATGTTGCAGTTTTAACTCCACCAAAATCTAAAACACAAACCGCATCAGTAGTACCTGATCCACCATCAGTTGTTGTGTTATAAATCAATGCACCTTGAGCAGATAATGTTACACCAGTAAAAGATAAATCAGCAAAATTAGTAATAGCTATTGCTGAAGATACTTTTACACCTTGGTTAACCAAAGCTGAACCACCCGCAGTATATCCTGAAGATGATACTTCGTCACCTACTGCATAGTTTGTTGTTGAAGCACCTAAAGTAGCTGCTGATGTATACATCGCTAATTTAAATGTGTCTGCACCAGCATCAAAATCGTGCTCCCCTTGAAGCATTTGTTTTTTAAATGAATTACAAATTGCGTTTGTTGTTATTGCCATAATTATTCTCCTTAATTAATTTATGTATTTGGAGTCGGTGAAGGAACCTGTATTCTAGGTACACCATCATCATACTCCGATCGTCTTCTTCTGCCCATTTGCTGTAGGGCAAAATTTTGTACTTCTTCAGTATACTTCTTTTCATACAAGCTGTACATATCCATGGGGCCTTTTAAGTATCTAAAAGCTTCTGTTAGTACACCATGCAAAAGCATTGATTCTTGGTATGTGGAAATAAAAGTAGTGTTAGTAGAAGTAAATTGCGCTGGGTCTGTTATATAATTGATCTGCACTTGTAGAGCAGAGCTAGGTACGGGAGCTACTAATAAATTAAAATCGTCCCAGTTAGCCCAATATTTAGGAGTTCCTGTTGTACCATCATTATTATACTCGGAAATAAAACTAGTATCTCTTTTTTCTAAAAAAGTTCTATTGCCACTGCCGTCAATTACTTGAACAGATCTTATAATTGTTAAATCAGCGGGTAAGGAAACATATCTATTACCTGTTGTAAAATTTGAAGTAGAATATTTTCTTAAGTCATCATAATCAACTCTACCTGCAATATCTAATTCAACAGATCTAATAAAATCTTGAATGATTTGATCCGTTAAAACATTGTTATCTACTTCAGTGTAGTTACGAACTTGTGTTAAAAAATCTGGATAAGATATAGCCATTATGTAATACTCACTGTTACTGTTCCTATAGTTGAAATCAATTGTCTTCTTCTATTTTGAAGAGAGGGGTTTGCTGGAATCATTGCTGAAATACCTTGGTTATCAAAAGCAAAATCTCCAGGAAGAGCTAGGGTAGCTGTTGCCATTCCCTGTCCACCTGATGAAGCAATTACTCCGTCTATATTAGTAGGTTGTTGAAATCTTTGTGGTCTTGTGTTTTGTAAAGCAATTGCATCAGCAGTAAAATGTCTTCTTCTAATTTGAGGGTGTTTAGGTTCAAATTCAGAATAATGAACTAAAGAACCGTTCCATTCTTTTACCATTTCAGTATATGGAAAAGCCATACCTGATCTATCTGATATTGCCTGACTTCTTTTTCCTGTCGCCCATTTAGCCATTATTATACTCCATTGGGGTAAAATGATTGTGGAGTAATAAATGTAGAAGCTCTTTGACCATCCTCATCCAGAGCTCTTTTTAATTGATCTTCATAAATTAATTTATTTTGTTGAACTAATTCTGGAGAATTTTTCATTGCTAAATAATATGCTAATCCCGCAACCATGCAGGGTAAAAATCTAAATACAATATCTGCATCATCAGTGTATGCTCCCGCATCTTCAATTCTTTTAATTACGTAATATTTTAAATAAGTGTAAGTATTTAAATCAGGGGCTTGGTATAAATATATTTTTGGTATTTCTTGTCTATCCACATAGTATTGTGAAGGTTGCCCTACTGCAAGTTTATTAGGTAAAGCAGAATACGCTGATCTATCTATTTTTGATAAAGCAACATCTTGAGTATTAACCGTGTTTGCACCTGCCCCCGTAGTAGATACAAAAGCTTCTAAAACATCACTTACACTTCCATCAACAGCATATTCTGCTTGACCTGAAACTAATAAATTTTCATTAAGGGATACTTTCCAAAGGTGTATTCCTCTATTGGCCCACTCTGCAAATAAAAGATTTAAACTTGTTCTAGCAGATCTAAGACTATATCCACTAGTAGTAGCCATACCACATCGTTCATAGGCTTCTTGTATTATCTCTTCTATAGATAAATCAAATGCTGTGGTTCCTGAAGTCGCCATTATTATCCTTTTTACGGTTGTACAATTTCTTGGATTGTATCACTTTTAGCTTAAACTTTGAAGACCTTAGGTTTTTTGCTATTGGATTTTTTTTTCGCATGTTCACTATCTTTCATAAGCCTACCATTTGGCATGTAATGATGTCCTGCGGGTGCTTTTTTCTTTCTAGCTCCTCTAAGTTTACCATCTATCTGTGCTGATATTTGTCCTCTTCCTATAGCCATTATAAATCTACCGCCTTTCCTAAAATTGGTTTATATTTAGTTTTACCATCTTCTCTGAATGCATGCAAGAACTGCTTCCTGGGTTTATCTTCAATATAACTACAATGACACCATCCACTTGATGGTTCTCCTTTTTTGTAGAACTCGAGAATCATTTGATCATATTCAAGATTCTTACATATCCAGTCACAGAGCTCAGCATTATCGACTCCCGGACACTCAAAATCAACCGCCTCCGCATCGCAGTGTTGGCTATTAATTGAGCTACCAATAGCTTGAGATAATTCTGGAGATCTATAGCAGCTAGTAACAACCACAGGACCGAAGTGATCTCGGACGGGTTGTAAAATATTATCACATAATAGCTTTAGTTTTTCTATCTGGTCTGAGTTAGGATTATTATCTATGCCCTTACGTACAGCAGTGTCTGATTTAATTAATTCTTGAAGTGTGAAATTTCTGGAAAGATTCATGTGTATATAATTATATTAATATTGTATCTTAATCCTTTTGTGGGGCCTACACCTTTGTGTTTAGTGTTGCTATTAAAAACAATTGCTTCCGATTCATTACTATTAAATTTATTTTCCTCTACTTGAGTATAGCCATCATTAGTATTTAAATTATACAGTATACTAACACATTTGTTAGTCTCGCTGTCAATATGTGTATTCCCTTTAGATAAACTATGATAAAAATTATAATTAACTCTTTTTAAACCTTTTAAAGTAATGTTTAATTTGTCACAAACAATACTAGCTACATTGTAAGCAAACATATTTAAAGTTTGAAAATTATGTTGATTATTTTTATGTTCTGGAAATGTTCTTAAAGCTAAACCTTCATCTTCTACAATACTAAAAGAAACTTGTTTTTCATCATAACCAAAATACCAACCTTCTGTAGATTTTAGTAATTTAATTATTTCTTTATTGACGTTTGATGGAAAAATATTTTTAACTATTTTAGACATATTAATTTATTTAAATCTGCAAGATAGCAATATTTTAAATCTGATCTTTTAAATATATCCAATAAATCAGAATAGTTCTCACATAATACATTACCGGGTAAATTTAAAGAAGTATTTAAAACTAAAGGTAATCCAGTTATTTTTTTAAATGAATTTATTAAATCATAGTATTTTGGGTGAAATGATTTTTCTAGTGTTTGAATTCTACTATACCTATCAATAGAGCATACATTTTTTAATTTAGAATTTTTAGTTTTGTAAACAAACATCATATAAGGAGAATGTTCTTTTTTACCTATATTAAAATATTTATGAGCTTCTTCTTGAATAATTGTACAAGCAAAAGGTCTGTACCACTCTCTTTTTTTAATTTTATTTATTTTTTCAATAATATCTTTTTGCAAAGGATTGGCTAACAAAGACCTAAATCCTAAACCCCTTTGTCCTTGTTCACTTTTTCCAGAAAAAATTGCTACAGGTTCTTTAGTTAAAATATTAGCGACTTCTTCAGAATTAGTTTTTCTAATTAAATATTTTTTAAACAAAGATAAATCTGCATCATGATCAAAACCAGAACAAATATGTTTTAAAGGTTTTATTTTTTTATTAGAAACAGCTATTGCAGATCCTAAAGAAATACCAAAATCCCCATTAAAAGGATCTGGTAAAATTTGATTAGGTAAATTGTTTTTTAGATTAGAGTTATTTAAAATATTTTGAGCACATCCTCCAGTTAATAATATGGTTTTATCTTTATAATCTACTTTTTTTAAAGCATTAAGAAACAAAGCCTCAAACGCTTTTTGAAATGTATGTACAAAATCTAAACTAGGGGAGTTTTTTGTAGTATGCTCTATGTTAGGGTTTAACATAAACCTATTATATGTATTTTTTTTATCGTAAGAATCTTGTATATCGTTTACTAAATTAATATTCCAAGAATCTTCATGAATTAAGTTATTAAATATTATTTTATTTAATTTACCATACGAAGATAAAGCCATAGCTTTTCCTTCCGAATGTTCTTCAAGACCTAGCTCATACACTAACTTTTGATAACCCTTCCCAAAAGACACACTAGGATGTATTTTAATAGTTTTAGAAAAAACATTAATAGGTTTTTTTACGTGATACTTTTTATATAAAGGGTTTAGGTTTTCATCTAAAATAGTTTCATTTTCTATAACTTTTAATGTATTTAAAAAATCAGAATCATGTTTTAAATACTGTACAGCCCCATCGCCATCTGCAACATAAATTATGAAATCTCTATCTTGTTGGTAAAAATACTTAGCACAATGTGCGTGAAAAATATGGTGTTGTTCTTGTTTAAAATTTAATATATTTTCATTTGTTATGTTAAAGAATTTTTTTAAATAATACCATATAGGAAAATTAATTTCTCCCATTGAAGTAATTATTACTTTATCAAAAGTAATTTTTAAATCTTTAATCTTTTGTAATACTTCAAATGTGGGAAAAAATTCGTTTTTAAATTTATTAAAACGATCTAGTTGATGGTGTACAACAACTTCATCCCCTGAAATAATAGTTACAGCACCATCGTGCCCTAAATGCAATGATAAAATATTCACTACTTACCTCTAACAGAATCGATGAAATTGTAAACCCTCCCAAATTGTTTTTCTAGTCATTTAAATAATTCCTACTTCTTTACATACAAATTTAGTGGCTACTTTGTTATTATTAACAAACTCTTCTTCTTGTAAACGTATTATTTCTGTAGATATTTCTAATGCTGCAAGTGTACATTCTTTCCAAGAATTATAGTGTTGTTTTATCTCTTGTGGAGGTAGGCATTGATCATTAATAAAAGAACATAAAAATATGATTAATATAAATTTCATAGTTTATTATAATTTATCCTCCCGCTGGACCTCCAAAAAAAGCTAAGATACAAATAGCTATTATTAATATAGCAGTAAATTTGTAGTTCATTTCTGGTTCCATATAAACACCCTCCATATTAATTAGTTACCTTTACTGACATGATAAACACTCCTCGTATTCAATTTCTTTAGTTTCATGTTGACATTTTGTGCATGAACATAAATCCATTAGTGGAGTGTAGTGTTCTGATTTTACTTTATCTGATTCGCAGTGACATTGATGATCACAATTTTTACAATTTACAAACATCTTTTTTATCCCTTTTCTTTAGTTTACATTTGCACCTTGGCGCAGTAAACCAATTATATACTGTATCAAAAGCATCATCTACGGTGCTAAAAAAATTATAAAAAAATTTATCCATAATAACCTTTAAATATATAGTTAAATATACTAAACAAAATAATGCAATCATTATAACATACATAATTATTTCTAAAAACAACCAGTATATTTTTTTTAGCACTTCCAACGTTTTCTTGCTTGTCTTAATCTAGAATTAGGATCTGCTGCAGCTTTTGGAAACATTTTTATTTGTCCAGCTGATCTTGCGCAATATGATTTTCTTCTTGCTGCTCTTTTCTTTCCGGGTTTATCTTCTGTAACTGCTGTAGTTAACTTACTTCCAGGGTTTTTACTTCTGTATGAAGCAACTCCTGCAGCAGTCATACCCGCACCACTTTTAGTAGATCTAAAATTCTTTTTGTTTCTAGCAGGCATGTTATCTCCGCCTCTACTGAAACCTAAAACTTTTAGACCAGTCTTATTCATACTTAACTTAATCTATTTATTCGTAGTTGTAAGATTAGGTCCTGAGTATTTATCAGTTAACAAAGTATAAGCTGTAATATTTGTTTTTGTTTTAACAAAAATTCCTTTTGGAAATAAAATACCATCTTCTGGAAAAGAAAAGTTAATTACATCTCCTGAGGGAACATCACCAATAAATAATGTATCTCCAGTATTAGAAGTAGTAGTTAATTCTAATACACCAGCACCCACACTATCGGATGCAATAATAATACCTTTTAATCTAATTGGTGGTGCAATTACGGCAGTCCCTGTGTTTCCTGCTGTTGATCTTGTTGCTTGTATATCGGATTTAAATCCCATAAAATTCTCCTGTGTGCGTGGCTCCCGAAGGAGCCACTATTTTATTATTAAGCTATTGTAACACCTCTGTCTGCAGAAAGAATCCAACCTATAGAGCTATTCCATACTAAAGTAGCTGTCTCAGCCACTGCATCGAAAGCTAAAGTTGTTCCACTTGCAAAAGTTGTTGGAGTAACAGTTGCAGTTCCACCACCATCAACAACCATAGTAATGATTTTGATTTGGCCTGAAGTTGTTCCATTAGCTAAAGTAACTGCAGCAGCACCTGCGGCTGTTGTAAGTTCTGTAACTAAGTTTGTAAGATCAACTGCACCTGCACCAGATAATGATTGAACACCACCTGTAATAGTTGCTCCGTAAGTAGCATTAGTTGTAATAACGCCTGTAGTTGTATTTTTTGTAATTGATTCAAAGCCATTTTCGGATCTAACCGGGCCTGAAAAAGTTGTGTTTGCCATAATAGTTTCTCCTGTATAGCGGTTAAATTTTGTGGTCTCTATACCGTCTGTCTAGCCAGTCCACAAAATCATATTTTCTAGATCTTTATATTATACATAAAAAAAGGGGCAGAGTAAACTCCGCCCCTTTTAGGTAAATACTGAATGTATTTATTAAGCTGTTGGTAAGTTTCCGTTACCAAAAACACATCTTGGGTCTGACCAACCAAAGCTGTATCTTTCTCTAGCTTTAAATCTCATGTTACCAGTATCGAAATCACCTTCCATTGCAGTTTTGATGGGTGATCTAACGAAATATTTAAGTCCGTTAGGCACATCAGTCAACAAGAAGAATGAATCTGTGTCAGTTAAAAAGTTATTCACTCTGTAACCTTCAGGAACCATTCCCATGTTGTTAATTGCATTGATGTCGTTATCGGCAGTTCCAACTCTCATTGGCGACTTCATGATTCTCTCAGCAGTAAATTGTAATTCTTTTGGAATTATCATTTTTCTACCAGAAGAAGCAATTTTTAAGCCTCTTTCATCAACAAACCCAGAAATGTCAATTAATGACTGTTCTAGTGAAGTTTCATTAAGATCCGCTGCAGTTGCAAGAACGTTTGAGAAAGTACCACCTGTTGCTAATGGGTGAGCGTTTCCGATTAGGGATTCACCGTCTCCACCAGTTGCAGAAGTTACTTGCGCATTGTTCAAAACGTTCGCAGCTTTAACTTGCTTCGTGTTTGCCATAGATCTTGCAAGGGCTCTTGTGTATCTTCCCGCAAGTCTATCGTATAGGTTATCTTCGATCGCTTCTTCAGTGATAGCAAATGCTAATGCGATTGTTTCGTGATTGTATCTTGAAGTGAAAGTTTCACCCGCTTGATCAAACACTACTCCAGCACCTTCTTGTTTAGTTGGTGCAGAAGCGAAACCGCTTAACATTACTTCCTCTTCGAAAGCTCTGTCTGATGTCTCAGTCGAAAAAATTTCAGCATGCTGATTTTCGTAACGACTATATTCCAGGCCGAATAAAGCATTCAAACCTGGCTCTAGTTCTTTAACTAGTTGTGCTCGTGATATTGCCATGTTTTATCTCCTTATGCTATACCTGTACCACTTCTAAAGAAGTGATTGTTGATTCTAACAAGAATGTTAGCGTTTGATGTAGTCACATCCGAATTTTCGGGATCCTGTGATATATCAATTGCTTGAACAGCAAAAGTAGAAGCTATGCCTGAAGCACTCGCATCTAATTGTACTGATGATATTCCTGTTTGTGTTACTCCAGTAGCGTTTGTAACTGAGTAGTTTTTAAACAAATCCGCTCTCGCAAAAACCGCGTCCGCGTCCATTAAAAACACTGCATCTGGATCATCAACAACAAAGGCAGTAATATTGCCTTGAGTTGGTGTAACTCCACCAGGGTAGTAGTTCTTATAGGTTGGTTTTTGAGTAGTTGGATCGTTATAAAACACTCCGTTAAAAACACCCACAACAGCTGCACTAGTTCCAGCAACATGTCTCTGTATATTTCCGGATGCGACAGGTATTACCATGTCTCCTTGAAATATCGCAGTAGCATAACCGGCTGCAATCGTGTATCTGTTTTGGGCTCCTACTAATGGCGTACCGTCTAGTTTTCTGTATGGTCTTAGACCAAACTTTTCTAGTTGATTTGACATAGTATTTCCTTACGTTTAGTTGTTTATATTATCCAAGCTATCTAGGTAGGTAATGCAAAAAAATTATTTTTTACGACCACCACCAAAGGTAACTCTAGACTGTCTATCAATATTGATAGGCATGTCCGGGTGTTGCTCCTTCATAAGATCTCGATCAAATGCGTCTGTTCTATCTTGAGTTATTTTTCTAAAATACTCAGCGCGACTTCTCAATATCTCTTCCGGTATCCTTGCCAACACAAGGCCTCCAATCCCGACTAAACCAACGTGTTTTCCTTCTGAGAAAACTGGATAATCATTTTCACCGATCTCACTTAAAAGTGTTTCGGCTCTCACAAATTCCCAACCTTCTCTTAGTTTTTTTGATACATTTCCTGGATCATCAAAACCATTTGTTGCAGTTCTTATCCATCTATGTGAATATCCCTGTGGTGGCGCTGGCGCGTCCAAACTTGATGGTGGAGTCCAATCTTTTTTTCTAGAAAGCTTCTTTCTATTTTCGGACTCGCGTGAAGTTTTTACTTTATTTTCCATATTAAGCTCCTTCTTTCACGTATTTTGCGTATTCCTCTAGCGGCACCCCTAATTTCTTAGCGATAACTACCTGTGATTTGGTGAGTTTCACAGACTTGCGTCCACCTGATCTTCTGCTAACAGAAGCTACATTTTGAACGGGTGCAGCTTTTGTTCTTTCTTCAGTAGAAGATTCGGCAAATTTCTGAGGGAAATATTCCTTCATACGTTTGTTTATTTGATTATAATAGCCATCACTCTCCGAGTCAATTCCCTCCTGCAACAGGTCTTCGTGTATTCCCATAGCAGCAGATGTTAATACTCTATCCGATCCAAACCATTCATTATCATAGGCCCAGTCTTGGGCTTTAGTGCTAATTGGTGGTTGTGGAGCTTGTGTTTGAGCTTCAGCAGGTTGTGATTCTATTTGTTTTTTTCTAGATTCTCTGTCCTCAAGAGTCATAGAAATTTTTTCCTTCTCTACAGCTAATTTTGTAAGCTTGTCCTGAGCGTCCATAATTAAGTTGGAGTCTTGAGAATCTAATGCTACTTGTAATTCAGATCTTGCTTTATCTCTTTCCGAATCAACTCTAGCACTATATTCTCTAAGGTAGTTACCATCAGTTTCTTGAAATTTCTTTTCAGAACTATCAAACTGACTCTTTAAACCTTTAGCATATTCTATAGCAGCTTTTTCTCTACGTTCTGCTTCCTTAGCTTGAAAGGTTAATCTTTTTATTCTTTTTTGAACTTTTTCCGAATAGTCTTGCAGACTAGGGTCTTCATCTTCTTCTTTTTGTTCAAATTTAGGTTGTGATTTTTCTTCTACTTCTTTAGTTTCATTTAAAAGTTCTTTTGCACTTTTACCTCTACTAACATCTACATAACCTAGATCTACATCTTGTTTTTTTTCAAATTCTTCAGTGGATACTTCAGGAGCATCTACTGTTACTGTTACTTCATCTACTCCATCAGTATCTAATTCAACTTCTGGATTTGTTTTGTTTTCTGCCATTTAGTCCTCCTAATAGTGGTGCAAAATATCTGTTGGATCTTTAATAGTTGAAATGACTTCGTCATCATTTAAAACTCTAACTTCTCCTCCATCTATTTTGAATCTTGAACCTGAATATCTACTAAAAATAACCCATTCATTTAGTTGACACCAAGGTCCTTTTGGAAATTTATTTTTGTCGTGATAACAAAGATCACCCATTTTTAATACTAGACCACATACTGTAGTCATCTGTATTGTTTCTTGAGTTGTATCAGAAAGTAAAATTCCACCTTTAGTTTTTTTAGGCCCTGCATAAGGCAGAACTAAAATTCTATAACCCGTTGGTGTTGGTAAACTATCTAATGTTGCTTTGTCGAGTGCTTTTGGATCTAGGACTGTTTCAATCTCGTCTGCAGCTTTGTAAGCTCCGAGAAGTGCTTCAGTCCGTTTCGGTATAACCGTGGACTTGTTCATTATCTTACTCCGTTGTTGTCAGCAGGTCTTTAAGATCCTGTTGCAGATCTTCTAGAGATCTGATTTGACCTCTAACATATTGTAGTTTCTCTACAGTGTCAACACTATAGACGATGTTTTCCTTTAAACGAGCTACGGCTTCTTTTATTTTACGTTGTACAAGAGATATTGTATCGAGATCCATTAATTTCTTTTAAGTGAAATTTTATTCTTTCCTTGTTTAAGTAGCATAAAACCAAACTCATTTACTATTATTTTTAATACTGCATCCATATCAAATTTTGGATAATCATCGAAAACGAACACCGTTCCCTTGTGTGATCTTTCTCCAAAAAATATGGCTTCTTTAATTACATCGTAAGTTTTGTGTGGACCATCAAAATGAACTAAATCATATTTAGTTTTGATTTCTTTTTTATCCCTGTAGATGGGAACTCCTTCTTCAAAACGTTTCATAAACTCATCATCACCTAATTGATACAAAGTAAAATTAGGGTAATCTAAATCTTTAATTAATTGTTGCTTCATATTATTAGTATAATCAGCAGTGTAAGAACCGGAGTTATCGTAGTGTTGATAATCTAAATTACCATATGGATCTATTCCAATATGCCAATGTTTTTTAAATATTAATTCGTCTAAAATTATTTTAGAACCTTGTCCTTGTCTCACACCAATCTCTGCAGTAAACAGATCATCAGTATTAAGTGTCTTGCAAGCTTCTTTTAGGATTTCGTATTCCGTACTATCACCTTGAATCATGGATAGTTTTTATATTTTTTTTATATTGAAAGCAAGACTAAAAAACGCCTTTAAAACCTTTGCCTCTAATTGCAGCTCCACCACCTCTAACCATATCTGCTTTTTCAATTCTACCTAAGGCAGACATACCACCAGCATCTATAGAAGATCCATGTTTAGCTGCAGTATAACTTAGTTGATTTGGTTTAAAATATTTTCCTTTTTTTATATCACTTTTATATTCTGAATGAGGGTTTTGTTTTTTTACTGTATCTTGTCTTTGCTCATCTTTAGACTTAATCATTTTACCCTCTTTAGCTTTTTTAACTGGAACACAGTTAGGAACTTTTCTCCCACCTTTAGATTTCATACCAACCATTGTGTATCCTGTCCAACAAGGACCTTTAGATTTTTTCATTTTGTACTCGCAATCTTGTTTTTGTTTACACCTTCTTTTATCACATAATGTTGGGTGCCGTTAGCCCCTGTATTAACTTCTTTTTTTAATAACTTAAAAAGGTTCATTTCTTTAAGCTTTTTTTGAGTTTGTTTTAAAAAACTTTCTATTACTTTAGAATCTCTCATAAATACTTTTAATTTTACCTAATGCTTTTAACTTGTTAAGGCTGTAGCATAGTGGTTGATTGTCATTAATATATATCTAATCATATTATTTACTCCCACCAATGTAACCACCAATGACACCAATTAGTCCTGTAACCGACATCTTCATTAATGTAATTACGCTTTCATCTACTGGTCTATTTTCTTCTAGTGCTACCACATAGTCACCTATAATAATAACTCCAAGGAGTAATAATACACCACTTGTTATTAATAAAATCACTATATCTTTAAAATTTCTAATCATTATTTTTCTTCTTTCGCATTTTTTAACATCTCAGCATAATACTTGTCTACTGGTATTTTAAATTTGTTTGCCATAGTAGCTGCTCTACCATACTCAGCTCCTGTTATAGAGGGAAACTTTTTCTTCATATCTTCATAACTTAACATTATTTTCTCTTTATTAGATCTGTTGCCTTAAGTCCATAGACGCTCGCTATGACTCCGACAAAAATTGTTTGATACCAAAATGGAAGTTGTGAAAAATATTCAAAGAACAATTTCATCTTTTCCATAGCTGCTGGATCATCAGAAAATACTGCCCATGCAAGTAATACTATAGGTGCTGAGAGCAAGATTAAAATAAATTCGTCCTTCCAGTCTGAATCCCTAGAAGTCAGGAGTTTACCTTGGTACTCTTTCTCACCGTTGGCCATTGCTAAAGCATGACGCTTTTCAGCATCAGACATAAGCATTTTAGTCTCTTGCTTATTCTTATAGATATGTGTAGCCGCTTTACTTGCTAGTGATAGTGCTTGTAACCACATTGTATTTCTCCTGTCTTCTTAAACACATATAGGATATCATCTTATCCATGCATTCGTAAGCCCTATCGCCTACTACTCTCCACCTCCAGGTGTCTTTGTGGTGTTTTTGACGTGCTGGACAGACAAAAAAAGATCCCCCAAACATAGTATGGAATCTTTTTACCATATCTTCATCAGAAGTCTCTACAGTTGTTCCAAATCTTTTAGATCTACCACGGCCGGACGACCAAATACCAAAACTACCTTCACCATCAAAGACTCCAGCTAAAAATATTAATTTATTTTTTTTGCTTAGACTTTCGTAATTTTTTTTTTGTGTATGTTTTAACACTTTTATAGATTTTTTCAGTTAGTCCTTGTGGGTTAGGCCCTCTTTTAGGGGGTGGTCCGTAAGGAACTCCTCCACTTAATCCTTTTCTCATTTTTTGTTTATTTTTTCTCTCGCAACAGCTAAACGTTCATCAGATTGTTCATCTTGTTGTAAAAGTCTATCATAATCAAACTCTAATTTCTCTGCCGCTCTTTGGTTTTCTTGATCCGCTCTGAATTTAGTTTCTTCAGCTTTTCTTTGAAGATCCATAGCTCTTAAATCAATTTCTTGTTGTTTAATTTTAACTAAAGGGTCTTCTTTATTTTGTGAAGCCATTTCAGATTGAACTAATTCTTGGGTTATCTGTGCTGCAACCTTTGCAACTTCAGCTTCAAACATTATTTCAAACTGTTGCGGGTCTTGTTGCGCCATTTGCGCCATTTCAGGATTTTGCATAAGCATTTCTTTAACTTGTCCTTTAGCTTTAAAGGAAACGTGGTCTGAAATATGTGATTGTAGCAATGCATACACTTGTGGATTAATTTGAACCATTCTAGATTGCATAAAAGCCATGTGTGCTTGTAAGTGAGCATCATGTTCTTGAAATTCAAATGCTGTAAGTAACTTCATTTGTAATGATCGTGCATTTTCTTTAGCAGGATCCAAAGGTTCTGGTTGCTTTGGTGGTGCTTTTAAAATTGCCTCTATCTGTTTAGTCCCTAACGCTTCGTAAACACGTCTATACGCTTCGTGTAGATTGTGCATCTGTGGGTTAGACTGTGCAATTTGTAATTGTGTCTGTGCAAGAGTTACTCTTTGTGCCATAGACATAATATTTGGATCTGCAACAGGTAAAATATCAACTCTTCTATCAAAATCTGTTTGCTTAATATTTCTTGGACCGCCGTAAACATCATAAGGATATTCCGGAGGTAAAGACTCACCACAAATTCTTGCTAAAATTTTAAACTCTAATCTCATCGCATAGTAACAACGTTTGTGAACACCACTCATTACTCGTGATCCTCTTTCCATTAACGCCATTGTAGTTCCAACTGCTCTGTTTTGAGTATCATTACCAACACTAGAGTCTGTAATAGCAGCAAATTTCTGTCCTGCTTGAACAACGAAACCCATAAGGTTATATAATGTTGGTGAAGGCTCTGTAAAAGGTAAGTTAAAGAACTGATCTCTAATATTTCCTCCAGGTGCATCTACATCTCTAAACTCTCCTGGTTGAATAGGCTGATCATCATCCCTAACTCTAATACCTCTAGCTTTAAATCCTGCTGGTAAATTTTTTAAAGTACCTGCGTCAATCAATTGTCTTAATGCTTGTGTTGCAGCTTGTGATAAGCCACCAATCATATGCGTTAAACCAAAACCATAAAAACCTAGTCCCGGTAAAAATTTATAGTGAACAAAATATTCTGTTCTAGCATAAGTAGTATCATCAGGTTTGTAGTTTCTGTAAATAGATAAAACCTCTCCACTACCTTCATCGACAGTTACAATATAAGGAATTTTAATCTTCTTAGCTTTGTCATCAAAATCTTCATAGTCATCTAAATTTAAATCTACATGCATCTCAAGTATAGTATTTAAATAATCTGATCCAGTACCTTTAACACCTTCTAATTCATTTAATTTTTTCTGAATTGAATCTGGTTCTGTACTACTGTCAATTAAATCAATGTCTCTATAAAAACCTGCGGCCATTTTTTTAGTGACTTCGTTTGAAGTCATTTGAATAACGTGAGTAATTCTTTCACAATCTTTTAAATCAGATGCGTAGTAGGGAACTACTAAATCTTCTGCTGGAATAAATTTAGATACAGGCCTGTCTCGCAAGGCATCAAAATAAACTTTCTTAAATGTAGATCCAGATAAAGGTAGGTAGAATAACATCTGATCCATGTCAGTTGTGTAGTCTTCCATCTCCTCCATCAGAAGGTAGTTCATGTAATCTTTAACTCTCTCGGCTTGTGCTTCGGTGGCCGGTGTTTGTAGTCCTATAACCTGTGTTCGTACTGGCCCGTCAGAGGGTACTAATTCTTTATAAGCTTGTGCTTGGAACTGTGTAACAGCTTCTGCTAACAATGGATGCGTGACACCGGAAGCTCCTTTAAATGGTTTTGTTACTTCTTGGTTTCTTGTACCTAATAAATCTAAACCCTTAATGTAAGCGTCTTCCCATTCTTTTCTAGAAGTTCTATCTTTTTTATATTCTTCAACTAAATCAGAACCCATTTCTTTAAGAGTTCTTTCATCCATGTCTTCTGCAAGGTTTGCATTAAAATCTTGTTCAGCCGTTTCTTCATCAACCTGTTCTTCACCTTCGATCTCTACGTCTACGGGTAAACCATCGGGTTGTTCAACTTCTTCTTCTGCTAATTCCTCTGTTACTTTTTCTATCGCCATGATTAATTGTACCTTATTGGTTTAAACATATCCACCACAAGTCCGCCTTGGGACTTATAAGTTTTTTGTGTATTTCTCATTAGTGGAACCACTTTAATCGCATATGCATCAAAATACAAGCGTGGATCTCCTTCTGGAATATTTTTAAAGGTTCCGGGACCCATTGTTTCTCTAGCAGGACTTTCTTGAGCGGTAGTGTGATAATCACTTTTAATTTCTTTTCCTTTTAAAGGATGATCTGATGGATACTTAAATTTATCTGTTCCCATTGTTTTATATGGTTTAGTTGGATCAGATAAAGATATTTTTGTTGGCCCTGCTTGTGAACCATAGAATCTTGCATTCTTACTCATTACATCGGGAAGTACAGCTTTTCCTTTTTTACCAATACCTTTACCATTAGCGTATCCGTAAAATCTTTCATTACCCGCTTTATAACCTTGTCTGAAACTTACTTTGTCAAAAGGAGCAACGGCTATGTAATCAACATTCTCACGCGCAGCTTTTTGCATTAAATATTTAACAGCATGGTCCCCATAAGAATCCGCTTCAACCATAGGAAAATAATCTTTGGTATTACTATTTCCAGAAGCATCTCTACTCGTAGTTAATCTTTTTAATTTTGTATTAATATCTTTCATAGAAGCACTAATTGAATTTACTCTTCCAAACTCATTATTAGCAACTGCATCATCTAAATCTTTTAACATCTTACCTCGTTGGCTTACAAGTAAATTTAATTCTATGTCAGCATTAAATGGATTAAGTCTACGTTCTCCTCCTAATTGTTGGGATTTAGTTAAAGACTTAGCAATACTCTGGTTTACATCAGACTGTATTTCATTAATCATAAATACTTTTTTACCTTCAGGGGTGAACCTTGTATCGTACCTTATATGATAAATATTATTCGCATCTCCAATCTCACTAGTAAAGTGTCCACCTTTATTTCTAAGTGATGAATTGGTTACGATATCTTCGGGAAGGGTAAATACAGTTTCTCTGTAATCTTTACCTCCTTGTAATGTGTAGTTAGACTCATCACCGTATTTTGTCATAGATTTTTGTAGAGGGGCCGCTTTAGTATTTAAGTCTCCTATAGTTTTATTTAAAACAATTCTTTCATTCGGAGGGATAGCATCACTTAATCTTTTCATAGCACCGTTAACATCCTTAATAGCACTTTGACTTCCCCCTCTTCCTGCTGCATTTAAATAGTATTGTAAGTCATCTAAAGATTCTTTTATCTCTCCTGTACCTGCTCCTTTGTATTTAACTTGTAACTCTTGCACGGTAGATCTTGCAGTGTTGTAAGACTTGTCGAAAGCTGTTTTAACTCCTGGTGCAACTCCAAACTCTATTGGTTTTAATCTATTGATAGGATTTAGTTTAATCATTGATCCTATTTCATTAGCATCTAATTTAAGACCGAACTTCTTTGCTGCAAATAACAGGCCACCGGTTAGATCTCCTGCTTCATTGAAAATTGCTAAATTGGAATCGAATAATTCTTCTTTGGATACACTAACTTCTTTACCGGCAAAGGGTCCTGAATCGTATTTAAATCTTTTCTGCTCACGGACAGTCTTAGTTGCAGGTTTACCAAATATATTAAAGTTTACTTTTCTAGTAGATGTTAAATGATCTAGCCACTCGTCTGCGCTGTATTTAGATCTTCCCATTCTCATAGCCCAGTCATATGTTGATGAACCAAAAGCAGGTGCCATGTCATCACCCATCTGTAGGGGTTTTGTTTGTTTAAGAACAACAGGTGGGTTTTTTAATTCTTGTGTAACTAATTCTTTTCCTGTTTGTTGTGAAGGTTTAGGTTTATCAATTGGACTAGGGGGATTGTTATCTCCTATTCTTCTTGGCTGTTGTCCGGTAGCCGGTGTTGGTCTAGGCCTCTCCGCCTTAAGTAATTCTTTACCGGCTCTAAATAATGCCTTTAGGGACATCGTCCCTCCTATGTAATTTTAGTAGGTCTTGTTCTACCTAGTTTGCAACCACGTGCTTGGACAAAAGTGCCTGATTTATAACCCATAGGTCTTTGCATCATCATGCCACCACCCATTTTGCCTTTAACTAATGAGCTAGCTTTTTTGATATCTCTTTCAGTAAGTCTGTCTTGATTTTTAAAAGTTTTTGCTTTTGCATAAGTTAACATTTGTTTTTGAGTAGAAGTTAAATCAGTAGAATCCTTTAAAGTTTTAAGTACATCTTGAGTTGTTTTAAAAGCTTTATATCTTGAACTACCCATGTCAGCACCACCACCTTTAGAATATTTCTTCATCATGCCGCCACCCATTTTTTTCTTAACTTCTTTCTTATTCATTTTAGATTTTAAGTATTGAGATGCAGCGACTCCCGCAGCACCGACACCTAAAGCTATTTTACCAATTTTAGTTGCACTTACTGCTTTCGTAGCAGCTCTTAAATCCATTCTTCTTTTCAGAAAAGCAGTATTAGACTCTCCTGGTTTAAAACCTTTTGCTTGTCTCATTTCATCCATTGAAGAATATTGAGTAGGACCTTTAGCTGTAGTTGCTTTTAAATCTGAATAAGGATTTTTAGTTTTACTTAAAATTTTATCTAAAGTACCTGAATTAATACCAGTTCTA
>Ga0222632_1000239_pt1 | contig 35344 bp, 34 predicted proteins | sample AntAcemetageno46_FD_179828 | JGI IMG/M metagenome (GOLD analysis project Ga0222632, IMG submission 179828) | Saline water microbial communities from Ace Lake, Antarctica - #46 | ecosystem: Environmental > Aquatic > Non-marine Saline and Alkaline > Saline | place: Antarctica: Ace Lake | collected...
AACCAGTGGCACATTTACTAGGAGCGAGCAACCTCCACCTCGAGTACCCCACCCGCGTTGTCCTTGATTCGGTGACAATCGGCGTCGACGAGGGTGACCGTATTGGCGTTGTCGGGCGCAACGGCGATGGGAAATCAAGCCTCATTCGGTTGCTTTCCCAGAAGTTTCAGCCCAATTCCGGCGCCGTAACGGTGCGAGGGGGCCTCCGGCTGGGTCTGCTTGACCAGAGCGACCAAATACCTGCAGAAACAACGGTGTCCCACGCTGTGGTCGGCGAGCGCGAGGAACACGAGTGGGCTGGGGACTACAAGGTGAGAGACATCATCACCGGGTTGCTCTCTGATGTGCCGTGGGATGCGCGGGTAGGTGACCTCAGTGGTGGCCAAAGCAGACGTGTCTCGCTTGCAGCGCTCTTGGTTCATGAGTGGGATGTGTTATTCCTCGATGAACCCACCAACCATCTCGATGTGCCAGGGGTGGCATGGCTCTCTGAACACCTGAGCACGCGATGGCCTTCGGGCAGTGGCGCCCTGGTCGTGGTCACCCACGATCGATGGTTCTTAGACGAGTCAACACAGATGACTTGGGAAGTCCACGACGGCACGGTAGATATTTACGAGGGCGGTTACGCCGCCTACGTGCTCCAAAGACTTGAACGCGATCGAAGCGCTTTTGTGTCCGAGGCGAAACGCCAGAATCTGCTGAAGAAAGAGCTGGCCTGGTTGCGCCGAGGCCCTCCCGCGAGGACCAGCAAGCCCAAGTTCCGAATAGATGCCGCGAACGCCCTGATTAGTGACGTCCCAGAAATTCGAGACCCGGTGACGTTGGCGAAGATGTCGATCAGAAGGCTCGGGAAAAAAGTCATCGAACTCGAAGACGTCTCTGTCGTTTTGGGCGACAACGTAATTCTCAAGCCTCTGACATGGCGCTTAGCGCCCGGCGAGCGCGCCGGCATTCTGGGGGCCAACGGTGTGGGGAAAACGACCCTGCTCAAGCTCTTGGAGGGGACCCAGGAACCCACCTCGGGAAAGGTGAGCAGAGGGTCGACCGTGAATCTGAGCCTGTTGGACCAACGCCTGGCAACCCTCGATTCGGTGAGGAATGACCGGGTAAGCGAGGTAATCGCGCGGCACAAAACCACGTACCAGGCCGATGGCGTCGAATTGACACCCGGTCAGTTACTGGAGCGCCTGGGGTTTAGCTCTGCCCATCTCTCTGCCCGAGTGTTTGAACTCAGCGGTGGCCAGCGCAGGCGCCTCCAGTTTCTCCTGGAGTTGTTGAAGGAACCCAACGTCTTGTTACTCGATGAGCCCACAAACGATTTGGACACCGACATGTTGCGCGCCATGGAGGATCTGCTGGACACCTGGCCGGGGACCCTTATTGTGGTGTCCCACGACCGTTACCTCTTAGAGCGAGTCACCGACCGGCAATATGCCATTATCAAGGGCGAGTTCCGCGATTTGCCCGGAGGAATTGATCAGTACCTCGCCCTCGAACACGCTAAGCCTGAAGTGGCCTTGGATACACTGACCCAGCATTCTTCACCTTCCGGCGCCGACAAGAAGCCCTCTTTAGAATCGAAGGCTTTGAGACCAGGGAGCAAAGAGCATCGCGTTGCGGAGAAAGAACAGGGTCAACTCCAGCGCAAGATTCGCGACCTCACACTGTCCATTGTGGAAATTGATCAGGCTCTTCTTGATGCCGACCACGCAAACTATGGCGCTCTTGGTGACCTAGCAGCGCAGAGGACCCAACTGGAGCGGCAGCACGATGCTTGCGAAGCCCGCTGGTTAGAACTCAGCGTGGCACTCGAAGCGTAAAGGCTGGGATCACGGGGCTCCAGCACGCAGGAATCCCCACGAGACCACTAGGACCCGTTTTCGACTAAAAGTTCAATACCGTGTACCCCTCGGTGACATAGTTTCTGACGCTCACTTCGCCATCGTCGTCGTCGAGTAGTGCAAAACCGGCACCCACGATCTGATCTTTCACCTTGTGGGCGACAGCGCAATATCCGCATGCGCCGTCAACACTGTTCCCCAGCTCCATCAGCAGAGAGTGCCGCTTGTCTCCGGGGTGTGCAATACCAGCGAGGGCTTCGACTCCACTACCGTCAAAGACGACACGAACGTCGTCTCCAGCTTTTTTGAATTCCAGCGCGACTCGTAAACCGCGGTATACGCGGGCTCCATCGCCGGTCAGGGGTTCGTAAATAAACACAGCTACTTTGTTTGTGATGCCATCTCCTTCGGTTTTAGACAGGTCTGTCTACATCACTCTCCAGCATATACAGACCTGTCTGGTATCGTCAATTTCTTACCTCGCAATCTCCTGGCGACGATAAAGTTTCTCCAGGAGGAGGACCACAAGAGACTCGGACAGTAACCTCAACCGATCACCATGGAGGAATTATGAAGGCTTACCCCGGCTTGACCGCACTTTTTGTTAATTGCAGCCTGAAGCGCTCCCCCCGCCTATCTCACACCCAGGGCCTCATCAATCTCAGCGCGCGGGTCATGGAATCTCAGGGCGTTGCCGTGGAATCGCTGAGGCTCGCCGACTACACCCTTCCTCCCGGCGTGTCTGCCGATATGACCGAGCACGGTTACGACACAGACGACTGGCCTTCTTTATGGCCCAAATTTCAATCGGCTGACATTCTGGTGCTGGCCGGGCCTATCTGGCTGGGGGAGAACTCTTCCCTCATGCGTATTGCAATCGAGCGGCTGTATGGCATGAGCGGCGTGCTCAATGAGCGCGGGCAGTACTCGTTTTACGGCAAAGTCGCGGGGACTTTACTTTCCGGGAACGAAGACGGACTGAAACATTCGGCAATGGGAAATCTGTATGCCCTGCAGCATGTGGGATACACCATCCCTCCCCAGGCCGATGCAGGTTGGCTCGGGGACATTGGGCCGGGCTTAAGCTATCTCGACGAAGGTTCGGGCGGACCGGAAAACGAGTTCACTAATCGCAACACCACCTTTATGAGTTGGAATCTGATGCACCTCGCACAGCTGTTGAAAACGAGCGATTTTTACCCCAAGCTAGGGAACTCGCGCGCGGAGTGGGACCAGGGAATCCGACCTGGCTTCGAGGACTGATGCGCACCGAGGACATGAGATTTCCCGGGTCCCAGGCTGAACTGGCAGGGAGAATTTCGTTTCCCGACGGTGACGTCAACTCCGTCGCTGTCTTTGCTCACTGTTTCACGTGTTCCCAAGACATCCCCGCGGTCACCAGAATTACCTCGCTATTAAGTAATCACGGCATTGCCGTGATGAGCTTTGACTTCACCGGCCTCGGACACTCTCACGGAGAGTTCTCGGACACAAATTTCTCCACCAATGTTGCGGACGTAAAAAAAGCCATCGATCACCTTCGAACCCGGGAGCTCATGCCCACCTTGCTCATTGGCCATTCCCTGGGGGGTGCTGCCGTATTGCAGGTGGCAAGCGAGCTCGATGAAATTGAAGCGGTTGTCACCATTGGGGCACCTTCTGGCCCTCAACACTTGGAGGGTTTATTGGCTGATTCCGTGGAGGAAATCGAGCACAAGGGTCAGGCCACCGTCACACTTGCTCATCGTGACTTTGTGTTCAAGGACCAGTTCCTTCAGGACATTGCGGATTCCGACATCCTCTCCTGTGTGCATCGCATGCGCGCCGCACTGTTGGTCATGCACTCCCCTCTGGATAACACGGTAGGGATTGACAACGCGGAAGAAATTTTTCACGCGGCCAAACACCCCAAAAGCTTTGTCTCCCTCGATGATGCTGACCACCTACTCAGAAGGGTCAAAGACAGCGAATACGTTGCCGAAATGATTGTCAGCTGGGCGTCTCGCTATGTAACTGCCGCAGAGCACGCGCCGGGCCCTGGGGCAGGTGATGGTGCCATTGTTGTCTCAGAAGTTGCCGCTGATAGATTCCAGCAGGACATCTTCATTGGCTCAAAGCACGCTCTCTTGGCGGATGAGCCGACGGATTTTGGCGGTCAAGATTCGGGGCCAACCCCCTACCAGCTCGTGGCCGCTGGTCTTGGCGCCTGCACGTCAATGACCCTTCGGATGTATGCCAAGCGGAAAAGCATTCCTCTTCTTCACGTCAGTGTCGAAGTAACTCACGACAAGCGCCATGCGGAAATCGAGCCCGACACATCGACAACCCACGACCACTTCGTGAGAAGAATACATCTCACCGGAACCCTGACCTCTGAGCAGCGACAATCGCTGCTTGCAATCGCAGATAAGTGTCCCGTCCACAAGACCCTCGAAGCAACCGCGCACATCGAAACTATTGATGTGAGCGCGGACGCCGCGCCCGCTGGACATTAGAGAAGGGTGCGCTCTGCGGACATAACCCCCTCAACCAGAGCCTTCGCCGCCTTCAACACCTCCGAGGGCTTGTCCACTTTGCACGAAAGATAGGCGCCGTCGTACACGAGCATCAGCTGCCGTGTCGCCCCAGCAGACGTTGCCTGAGCGAAAAAATAGTCCAAAATCGTCTTACGGTAAGCACCCACAGCATCCGCAATGAGGACGCTCTGGGGCAATTCAGCAAGAGCATTGGCGAAGGGACACCCCATGAATTCGCCTCGACGAATAGTCCTCTCAAGAAAGTCAAAAGGTGCCATCACCTCGGCCTTGCCGCTGAGAAACTCGGTAGCCGCCGCCGCCTCGGTGGTGAGGTACTCGACGATGAGGAGCTCTTTAGACCGAAATGAATGGTACAAACTAGCTTTTGCCACACCGCTTTCCGCAATGATTTGGTCGATACCGGTTCGGTTGATTCCCTGGCGATAAAACAGGACGGATGCAGTCGCGAGGATTCGCTCTCGGGCAGGAGCAAGAGGAATTCGTGGCATCCCAGAAACCTACCAGACAGACCGGTATGCCTATAGGGTCCCCTCACCGCCACAGCGCGAGCAGGCAGGGCCTCGGGCAGGGCTAATGGGCACCCGGGGCCGGGGCGGTCACCGGGGGAACGCATACCGGCCACCTTCACTATCTAGAAGCCAGCAGCGCTCAATGCTTCGTCGTAAATTCTCAAAGCCTGAGAAACATCTGCCGGAGTCACAATCAGCGGCGGCACCACGTGGATTCGGTTATCAACGGCGAAGGGCAACAACCCACGGGAGAGAATCTCAGCCTTTATGGCCAACACCGATCCCGCGTCCAGAGGCTTGCGGGATTCAGGGTCGGACACAAGCTCCAGAGCAAAGAAACATCCCAGTCCCCGCACTTCCCCGATCACCGGATGCTTGGCCGCGAGATCGGCCAAGCCGGGACGAAGGTGTTCCTCGCCGATCATCGTGGCGTTATCCAGCATTGCTTCATCCTGCATGGCATCCAGAGCGGCAACAATCGACGCCATTGCCAAGGGGTGGCCCGAATAGGTGAGACCACCGGGGAACATGTGGGACTCAAAATAGTCAGAGAGCGTCGTGGAAAAGATCACACCGCCAACGGGGACATATCCAGAGTTAACTCCCTTTGCGAAGGTAATCATGTCCGGGATTACGTCGTGAGCCTGGAACGCAAACCAGTGACCGGTTCGACCAAACCCACACATCACCTCATCAACAATGAGCATGATGCCAAAGCGATCACATATCGCGCGCACCCCCTGGAGGTAACCCGGGGGCGGAACCATGATTCCTGCCGTTCCCGGGACACTTTCGAGCAACACAGCGGCAATCGTGTCGGGCCCTTCTGCCTCAATCGTGCGCGACAGGTGATGAAGCGCCCTCTCGCATTCTTGCTCCATGTTCTCGGAAGCAAATTCTGTTCGATACAGGAAAGGGCCGAAGAAGTGCACGTGGCCCGTCGCGTATTCGTTGGGCTGGCGGCGCCAGTCCCCTGTCGCCACAATGGCTGCCCCGGTGTTGCCGTGATAACTGCGATACGTGCTGAGCACTTTCGTTCGGCCTGTAAACAGCCTGGCGGCACGAATGGCGTTCTCGTTCGCGTCGGCCCCACCGTTCGTGAAGAAAACTTTCTGGAAACTCTCGCCCGCGCGATCAATGATGCGCACCGCGGCTTCGACTCGAGGCCTCGAGGAGAACGCAGGCCCCACGGTCGCAAGCGTCTTCGCTTGCTCCGTTATCGCCGCAACGACAGAAGGGTGGGAATGTCCAATATTGACATTCACCAACTGGCTGGAGAAATCGAGGAATTCTTTGCCATCAATGTCATAGACGTGCATGCCCTGGGCGTGGGAGACCATCATCGGGGCCAGAGTCCCCTGGACAGACCAGGAATAGAAATTGTGCTGACGATCGAGGTTTTTGAGTTCCTCGGGTGTGCGCTCAGAGGCCACGAACAATCTCCTTTTTTCCCCGACCACAGTTGTCAGGATGAGAAAATAATAGAGCAGTTCTGTCGGTGCGAGATATTCCGCCACAGCGGAGATAACACAGCCAGAACAAATCTTTAGATAGCCCCGGGACAGGGCGTCGATAAGGGACAGCCCAGGCTGCGATGAAGAGCAATGTCTTGCCTGCCGCCAGGCCCACTTTGGACCTGGAATGTCTTAGCCTGGGGAACATGACCCCATCAGATTTTTTACCTCGAGGCATGCGCGAACAATTGGATTCCCCGTCCTTTCAGGGCCTTGCGACCTTCGGAATGCGACCCTATGTGACGGAACCAGAGCAGTTAGACGCTATCAAGCCCGATGTCGCCGTAATTGGTGCACCCTGGGACGACAGCACCACCAACAGGCCTGGTGCCAGGTTCGGTCCGCGTGCTTTGCGCGCCAACGCCTACGACCCTGGCACCTACCACCTTGATTTAGGGGTCGAGATTTTTGACCACCTGAACGTTGTTGATTATGGTGACGCTATCACCAGTCATGGAATGTGGGAGAAATCTCGGCAGGCTATCTACGACCGGGTCAGTGCCGTGACCAGCCGAGGGATTATTCCGGTGATTTTAGGCGGGGACCACTCGGTCACCTTTCCCGCCGTGACAGCAGTCGCCGAAGCCCACGGCTTTGGCAATGTCGCCATGATTCACTTTGATGCTCACGCCGATACGGCCTACCAACTCGAGGGCAACTTTGCGAGCCACGGAGCGATGATGCGCCGCATCATCGAGTCCGGCTCTATCCCTGGGGACCGCTTTCTGCAACTGGGCCTTCGAGGGTACTGGCCGGGCGAAGAAGACCAAAAATGGATGAAAGAGAACAATCTCAAGCACTACATGATGCAAGAGTTTTGGGAGCGGGGCCCCATGCCCGTCCTCGATGATGTGATTGCTGAGGCCCAGGCGAGGGCACCCAAGGCATATATCTCCATCGATATCGATGTTCTCGACCCCGGTTTTGCTCCGGCAACCGGAACCCCCGAGCCCGGTGGTTTTGCACCCATTGATTTGTTGCGAATTATCCGACGGCTCACTTTGGAACTTGACGTGGTCGGTTTCGACGTGATGGAAGTAGCGCCGGCCTACGACCATGCCGATGTGACCATCAACAATGCACACCGGTTAATTTGGGAGTTCTTCGCAGGTCTTGCCTCCAAGAAAAGGGACGCGGCCGAGGCTCGTTCTTCCTGAATCCCCAGCAGGCCTTCCTCGGAAACACGGCTTTACCCCACTTCGCGCATGCAACAATGAAGAGAATTTCGAGGTGCATGCGGGAACGAAATCATTGGCAGAGGGGTGCGCCAGGTGTGAACAGCAAGGGTTCACTGGGGACCCGGCAGGTGGAGCCCCGCTTCCAGGTCCGTGCGAACACTGTTTCTCGTTCTCCCTTCTCCGCCGAGATGTGGTTCTCACACAGGTCGTACTAACGAGAGCTGGCGTGGTCCTGTGCGGCGACAGCTAGTACCAGGAGACCTCACGCTCTCTGTAGCTAGCGACCACCACCGCCACCTCCACCGCCGCCGCCACCGGCACCACCGCTCCCTCCCGCACCACCAGAGGTAGTCGAAGAAAACGAGGCTGCGGTTGCACTAGACAGCGATTGAGCGGATGCGTAAAAACCCACGTGATGAGCGCTGGAGAGCCAGCTGGGATTTTCTCCATACATGGTGTCCAACTCTTTGAGCCACTTCTTGCCTATTCCGAACATCACTGCCCACGGGAGCAAGTGCTCGTGCAGTTTCAGGTATTGCTCCGAGCCAAGCCGAAGTGCTCGCTCAGGGGACTGCAGAAAGTCAAACCGTTTCTCTTCGGTCAGCGCTATGAACAACTTCAAACCTGTGAGGTGATCCCGATAGTGCGCACCCTCAGCGTTCAGCGGAGTTCTGTTCATCAAAACGAAGCACGTCACCGTAAGCGCCGGGCCCACGAACATGGTCGCAATGACAAGACCGCTCCCATACCTATTGGTCATCGACATCACGGCAAGGGTCAGGACCAAGACGGAGAGAAGCAGGGCGGCAATGGATACCAGAACCCTCGTGGTGAAGGGAACTTTGAGCATGAAGCCTCTTTTGACGGAGAGCGCCACAGCGGCAAAGTAGGTGGTCATGCGCCGGCTGAGCTGCGGGTCATGTTTGGGAAGAGGCGTCGCTATTCCCACCCGGGGCACCCTCCCCACCAGGGCCTTCAGCGCCTCTTCGCTCCCCTTGTCGACCTCATCGCTCACTCGGGTGAGCGACCACTCGCCTTTCTCGGTGTCGCTAAGTCGCACACGATTCTCAACGGCCAGCTCCAATATTTTCGCAATCGGTAGGCTCCCCCGCCGGCCCAGGAGAATGGCCGCCTCCTCGAGGGACAGATTCTTGGGTGGAAGGTACTCCACGATGATGGTGGGTCGGCCCTTTTCGCCCTTCAGCACGGTCAGGCTGTAGCGAAACGCAAAACCTACCAAGGCGAAAAAGAAGAGAAAGATCGGTATCAAAAGCCAGTTAATCAGGAAGTCCGCCGGATTTCTGGTCTCGACATAAAACGTTCCCTGCCGGAAAGGCAAAGAAACGGTGACAGTCTCAAAAGGCCCCAGTCCCCCTTGCGCAAGAGAGACAACGGTCTCACCGTCTACAACGTCAAAGCTGAGATCGCACGGACTCTTGGAGCCGTCCGAACCGAAGTAGCACGAGGCCTGTTCGGCTACAAGCCCTGATGCCACCTCGCGGGAAAGATAGATTCTGGCTTCTACGACGCCGAAACTCTGCGCCCAGCCGTTGCCGTTAATGTCCCAATACAGCTCTTGGTAACCGGAGGTGTCCGCAAAGTCCCCAATGACATTTCGCTGGTGTTAGCTCAGAATAAATTCTTGCCTACCGTGAAGATAGCTTCCTTCGGGCACCACAGAGTCCACTGACAGCCAATCCCCTTCATTGCTTATCTCTACCGGTCGAGCATTGCCGAACTGGTCAGTGAGCGACATCACTTGCGTCTCTAGTGGTAGCCGGCCATACCACAGCGGCAAATAACGGACCAAGCCTCGGTTCTGGTCGTATTCGGGGAAGACGGGAACTATTCGCTCGGTCACCGTCATGAGGGAGGAACCATCGTCGTCCTGGAATATCACGTAGTGTCCTTCAAACCGTTCAAAGGAGAAGTCCTCGACACTTGCGCTGGCTGCTGAAGGAATCGCACACAGCAGAAAGCAGAGTACGGAGAATTTCCTGAACATATTCAGGAACCATAGTTCGCAGGTGATGCGGGGACAACCTTCTCAGAACCTGGGTCTACCTCCCGGACTCGGCTCTTGCACCGACTCGCGAGGGGTACCGTGGTTCCTTCCACCGGCTTTGTGCCACAACGCGATGAGCAAGAAGTCACTCCAGTGCACCCCGGGAGTGGCGGCAAATATGGTCGACGAACCCGCTGGAACGGGTCAACAAGGAGATCAAACGTCGCACCGACGTCGTCGGCGTGTTCCCCAACCCGGCAGCCTTGCTGCGTCTTTCCGGATCGGTCCTGATCGAGCAACACGACGAATGGGAAGCAGCCGAACGCCTCTACTTCTCTGAAGCCTCCATGCTCGAACTGACCACCATGAACAAACCGATCGAGGTTCTCAACGAGGCGGTGATGCTCCCCGAACTCGCCGCCGCCTAAGCTAGAACCACTGACCCGCACCGTGTTGAGAAACCACACCACTCAGCGGGACGTGACCATAGATGCACAATTTCGTGGCGGAAGGTATGGTTCACGCCCATGTGTCTCGAAACTGGGGTGCAAGGGAAGCAGGAGCACATGTATTGCCAGAACTGCGGGGAAGGACAAGACCGGTCTGCCGTCTTTTGTTCCTCGTGCGGCAATCAGCTAATGACCCCGCTTGCCCCGACGGACTCGGCCAGCACCGCTGGGCTACTACCTCCCTCTTCTCGACGAGCGCCGCTTCCCCCGGCAAACTTATACCGAGATGGAGAATTTCCCGCTGATCGGAAGTTCGGGCTCCTGACAGACCATGAAGCTACTTTGTGGGCTTTTGGTGGCGAGCCAAATCTTGCGGGCTGGGATGGATACAACTTTGAGGGTTGGATATCGAAATTAGACCCCAAAAAGTACCGCGCCTTCACTCGTCCAAGCTGGACTGGGTCAATTTTTCGAGCCATCTGGCTTCCCGCACTGGGCTGGTTGACCGGAGCACTCATTGCTGCTTTTGGGGCACAGAACACCCCCACGTTATGGACTCTCTCAGCGGATAGTTGGGGAGCTACTGCAGCGTGGGGATTGTTCTCTCTGCTGATTATTGGGGTGGTGGGGCTATTTCCCGTGCGATCCAGTGACGCGAAGAGAAAATGGCGCACCCAACTGTGGGGCGTCCTCACCTGGATTGGAATTTCGATTCTTGCACTCGTTGTGTTGGCTGAGGTGGCTCTGACAACATTTGCCCGTTGAGTCTGGCGCTCCTCACCAACCTCCTGCGGGCGAACTTGAGATTGTCGGTGCGTTCAGAACCCGGCTTTTCACTCCATCACGCGGGACCCAGCCCCCTTAGCTGTGGGCCTGTCTCCTCTTCACGACATGTTCTTCGTCAGGAAGAGCAAGGAACACGGAGACCCTCATTTACCCTTCTCGAGGACGCAAGCGCTTTTCCCCCTGAGAGTAGCGCCGGCGAGCAATACAGGGTCACGCCGCACGCCTACACCAGAGATAGTCCGCCATCAACCGTGACAATCTCACCGGTCACATACTCTGAGAGCACCAAGGCCAGCGCGATTCCGGCGACGTCGTCGGGAACCCCCACGCGACGCAGGGGTGCGTCCCGGATTACCTCGTCACGACGGTCCAGGTAGTCCTTGGTCCACGGGGTGTCGATATACCCCGGCGCAATTCCGTTGACCCGGATGTCTGGAGCTAGCGACCGTGCCAAAAGCGCAGTGAGATGGTTTAGCCCTGCTTTGGACACGGCGTAAGGGATGGAGCTCCCTGTCGGTCTGGTGCCCGCTATAGAGGTCACGTTGATGACGACCCCGGCCTTTGAGGCCCTAAGCAGCCGCTCTGCGGAGCAAACGATGTTCCATGCCCCCACTATGTTGACATTCAGAATTCTCTGCCAATCGCTGTTTGTGACGCCCGCAAGGTCGCTGTGATCGACGAATACTGTTGTGCCCGCGTTGTTCACCACAATGTCTAACCGGCCATATCGACCCTCGATTTCGGCGATCATCTCGTTGACGCGATGTTCATCAGCGACGTCTCCCGCGATGTGGTGCGCTTCGGCGCCATGAGGTCCCACACGAACGGGCGCTTCAGGGGTCGTCCGGGAGTTGAGAACTACGGTGGCCCCTTTTCCCGCCAGCCTCTGAGCGATTGCCAGGCCCATTCCCGAGGTTGACCCGGTAATGAAGGCAACCCTGTCTACAAGTGTCTCCATAAGAGCTCCTACTCTAGGCGGAATATCCCGGCGATTTTGAGCCACCACTGCCCTTAATCAATTCGGGCTTGGGGTGCTGTAGCGCGCGTCACATTGTCCACCTTGGTGGAATACCAGATCTGCATAAGAAAAACGGGAATCTGCGGGGCAAGCCACCACAATCTCCGCCACTTCGCAGCGGAGGGATGGCTCACATCGGAGCTCTCCCTCACGAGGAAGCCAAATCGGCTAAAGCCGCTCACTGGCCGTGCGCTAGGACGTTATCGAGCGCACGGAGCGAAGTGGCTTCCAGCGTTCTTGAACCAAAAGCGCAGAAACAATCACCAGCAAACCCCCGATGATTTGTGCGACAGAGAGCAATTCCTGAAGCAACAGCGCTCCCAGGATTACCGCGACCACCGGAGTGATGTACGTCACCGATGAAGCAATAACACTCCCCGCCAACTGAATGTTGCGATAGTTCCAGACATACGCCAGGCCAGTCCCAAAAATTCCCAGCCCCACAATTCCTACAAATGAGTGGACGGAGGCCGGTGCGTACGTTGATCCGACAACGAGGGCCGGGATGAGCGTGAGGAGGGCAGATACTCCAACCTGAGCCGTCGCGAGAGCGTAGGGGCTATACGGCAGGTTCACGACGTATTTCCTTGCGTAGGGTATTGCTACTCCGTAGCAGAGGGTTGCTGCCAAGAGGACCACCACACCCACCGCTGATGTCTCGCTGCCAGCGCTGAAGATCTCCATGACGAACAAAATCCCCAGGATTCCGAGCAAAATTCCCAGTATCTGGTTTCCCGTCGGGCTCTGGTTGCGAAAAAAGGTGAAAATGACCATCACCGTCATCAACGGTGTCGTCGCATTAATCACTCCTGCCAGTGAGCTGGAAACCCACTGTTGCCCCACCGCGAAAAGCAGACCGGGGAGAGCATTAAGCAATAAAGCAACCACCGAAATGTGGAACCAGTGACGGCCTTTTCCTGGCAATCGCTCCCGGCGGACCGCAAGAAATATCCCGAGTGACACAGCGCCCAAGAGTCCACGCCAGAACACAATTCCTGCGGGAGTGAAACTTTCCAAAGCCCACTCAATAAAAAGAAAAGAAGAGCCCCAGACGATTCCCAGGGCAATGAAACCTGGCACCCACCGTGACTCTGGGCCTCTCACGGTGACCCTCGTTCCTTTTTCTCGAGCTCTCGGGGCGACATACCGGTAGTCCGGCGCACGATTCTTTCCAGCTGCTTCGTGGACACAGACAGCATCGACGCTAAATCGCTGATTCTGGCGCCAGGGTCCTCCCCTGAAAGTGCCACAAACTGGCTCGTGACAAACCCCTCAAAAGCGCGCGCTGGAGCCATCTCATGATCGGGTCTGCATCTTTTGCACGAGCGAAATCCTGGCTCAACCGCGTGGTCGACCGCGTCAAAAAAGACCACGTTCTCCGGGCGAGGAGTCCGGGAGGGACAACCAAAACGGCAGAAAATACCCGTGGTGGTCACGCCGTAAAACCTCGTTGGAGACACCACAAGATTCTTCCACCTGCCGACAGCACCGTGGGTCTGATTTTGCGACATCTCATTTTTGGGGAAACCGCTCGTGACCGGAGCGCTCACGGCCGAGCCCCTAAGCAGCCTGGAGGGAGGGACACACGCGACACCTTGACTTTGTGATGAGCTCCGCACTCTTCAGGCCTCGAGCATTTTGTCCCCTAACTACACGAAACAAGACGATCTATCGGAGTCTTCCTGGAGCGTTTCCCCTCAGTCCGAGGGCTTGCTCACAGAGGCCGGGAACTTTCTAACCGAGCACCTGGGGCACAAGAACTAAGTCCCCTGGGCTAACGCCTGGCACAGGAGGCGTGTCAGGCGGGGAAATCAGGAAGGAGCTGGTCGTCGGCGGCCCAAATGCAACCTCGCCATTAACTGTCACACTCGCTGTAACGGATACTTCATACGCGACAGCCGAGGTGAGTAGCGGTAAGGTCGCCGAGCTGGCGGTTCCCGCCACCGTCATTGTCTGAGCTTGGCTCAGTGAACTTGGCTGTGGCCACCAACTTATTTCGATGCTGCTAGGGGCGGGGTTCAGCGCCGGCCAACTGATGACTACCGAGGTGTCACTCACTTGTTGAACAGTGACACTTCCCACACTGGGGATGTTTTGCAGACCTAGTGAACTCTCCAGACCGAGTTCTACCTGACCTTCAGTAGTTGAGCGGGGAGTGCCGTCGGAACCCTCTGCCGCCTCGCCAGATTGTTCCACCTCTTCCCACGCCGCTAACAACGTTGTGGTTCCCGAGGGCGCACCGTTCACCCCGGAGAAATTTTCCTGACTGCGCAATGTCTCCAACATGCGCGAAGCCCTCATTCCGGGGCTGTCCTGCAAGAACCTGGCTGCGATTCCCGCCAGGTGCGGAGCGGCCATGCTGGTCCCGCTAAGAACTGCGGTGGCTTGGGAAGAACCAATCCAGCTGGAAAGGATTTTGGAACCCGGAGCAACAGCATCCACGCAGGATCCGTAGTTACTAAAAGAGGCAAAGCCATCGGACTGCGTGCTGGCAGCCGCCGTGATGGCACCAGACGCAGATGCCGGGGACACATCACACGCATCGCTGCTGGTGTTTCCCGCAGCGGCCACAACAATAAATCCGCGAGAAATTGCGTTTTCCACCGTGGCGTTGAGGGCCGCTGAATACGCGCCCCCGAGACTCAAGTTGATTACGGCGGGGCCACCGGGGTGAGTTTTCACAATCCAGTCGATGCCAGCCAAGAGATCAGAACCATACCCTGAACCGTTACAGTTCAGCACTCGAACCGGGACAATGATTGCCTGCTGGGCAACTCCCACCGTGCCACCGCCTGCAGTGCCTGCAACGTGGGTCCCATGACCATTGCAGTCATCGACTCCACGCCCATCAGGAATGGCGCTAAAACCCTCCGCGAGACGCCCCTGGAGCGACGCGTGGGACACGTTAACACCGGTGTCCACGACGTAGATGAGCACACCGCTACCGCCGGACTTCCAGTGATAAACCACGTCTAAGGGGAGATTTCCCTGGTCGACTCGGTCAAGGCCCCAGGAAGGCGCTGGCTGCTCAACACCATCTTCATCGTCAAAAGTCCCCAGATTGGGATTTTCTTCCACCGTGACTTCTTCACCTGGAATCAAGTCAACAGAATATTCTGGAACCGCGACAACGGCCGTTCCACTGATTGCCGGGTAGACCACCACGGCCCCCGGAACGGCGGCAATAATCTCAGCCACCCGATCAGCTGCAAAACTCACCAAAACGTACCCGGCTTTAATTTCGTCACCCGCACCAAAACCATCCGTTGACTCAGGAGCAATTGCGGGCGGCTGGTATGAAAGAGGGTCCTCGCCACCGGGAAGGGCTCCCTCGGACATACCCCACTGCGGGTACGACGTCACAGCGAAACCCAGTCCCGCTGCCGCCAATACGACAACACCAGAAATCAAGAGTGTTAGACCCGACGCACCCCTAAATTTTTTGGCCATTGCCTAATTTTACCAGTTGCCCGTTCACAGCTCTCCGAATTTTCTCGCAGGATTAAACGTCGCGCGCGGGAAAGTGGTCACCTTCGATGCTTTAGGGCAATTCATGAAGGGTGACGGATCAGATACCCCTCATAAAAAAGTGGTGTGGCTGTCCCCTCTGGCCACCGAACTATCGAAAGAGTCCCACGCGTTGTAACACACCCACCCTGCGCCCCCCATTCACGTCCTCCCCACCGGCGGGCAATCCACCAAGTGGTCCCGCCGATGACCGAGGGAAAGGACTCCTGCTTCTCCGAGTAATGTCTTGGCTCGGTCTCGAACGAACTCAATGGCATAGAACGGTCGAGATGTGCCGGCCCAGGTGGACTCAGGGAATTTTGGATGACCTCAACTCGGAAGCCAGGACGATTATGGAGGCAATTATTCCCACAACCGCAACCACACCGATAAAAATCAGGATCAGGCTCGCTTGTATCACCACAAAGAGAATATAGAGGCCAAGCAGGACGAGCCCCGTGAGCACCTGAATAAAAAGAGGCCGGATGATCGCTCTGACAGCATGATTCGTCCTGTCTGAAGCCCGAACAGACTCTTCCATCAGCTGTTCAAGCCTCCCCAACGCATGGTTCGTCCTGTTAGAAGCCCGAATGGACTCGTCCATCAGCTGTTCAAGCGTCATGGCCCTCATCAACCTTCCCTTCTCGCGATGTCCCTACCCTAAATCTAATGCCACGAGAGCGGACCTCATGAAGGCCTTCAGGCGGCCCGATCCGACACGTTCAAGAAGAGAGAAGAAGCAATCAAAGAATTCTCCGCCGCGCTAGGGGCTCGAATCATTGAGTACGGCTTCACCTTCGGCGAATACGACTTCATCGTCCTGGCCGAATTCCCGGACGAAAAAGCTGCGGCTCACACTGTGGCTGAATCTAGCGCGACCGTGGCACTCATCACGCTGCCGATCATGAGCCCTGCCGAATTAGACGATGCGTCAGCTCATGGCGATCAAGCCCACTTTAAGGCAGCGGGCCAAGCCTGAGGCTCCTCAATATGAGGCCATAATTCTCAGGCCAGCACCAAATAGCAACCACCAAACCGGCGAAAAGCTGACAAGGCCGGAGCTCCTTCCCAGAAACCGTGCCCGAGCAGAGCGTGGTTCTGCCTCCTAAGTAGTTATCGCAGGGCCCTCGTGCCGGCGACCCCGCTAAGACGCCGGTGTAGGCCACCATGGCCTCATCTTGCCCACCGCGCAATGTACGCCTTGTGTGTCGTGTTTTTGATATCGCGTCTTGTACAGTGTCTTTTATGGCTGTCTGGACTTTTTTCACTAACCATGCCCACGTTCTGTTTTGCCTTTCCGCCGACCCCCATGTGAGGCTGCGCGATGTTGCGACCCGAGTGGGGGTCACCGAACGAGCCGCACAGCGAATTGTGGCCGACTTGGTGGAGGCAGGAAACGTCGAGAGAACTCGAGATGGTCGACGAAACCACTATTACGTGAGCCGAGACCTTCCTTTACGCCATCCCATCGAGCAGTCCCATCACATCGGTGAAATCATCGCAGTGCTCGAAGACCCGCAGGGTGCGGCGAGTCATCAGTGACATCCACTGCGCAGTGTGTGGCTTTACCTGGAGAAGACTCGACACAGACGACCAAGTACCAAGGGTGCACCGTTGTCTTTGGCACACACCATGGAAAGGAAGGCCAAGTCGCCAAACCCTTCTTGGATATTCTTGGCGCGCACGTCATCGCGCCTCCCTCGCTTGACACTGACCAGTTCGGCACTTTCAGCGGTGAGATCCGCCGCCTTCTCAGCCCACTGGAGGCCTCGCGGGCAAAGACAAGGCTCGCCATCGCCGAAACAGGACACCCTTGGGCACTCGCGAGCGAGGGAAGCTACGGAGTACTGCCAGGAATCGGATGGCCCGGTCACGAAGAAATTCTGCTGTTTGTTGATGACACGAGGGGTATTGAAATTGTCGAAGGGCATCGCAGCCTGGGGATACCCGGCACCGTCATGCACGTCACAAGCCACTCTGAGATTGGCGACGATTTGGCCCGTGCGGGGTGGCCGGCTCAAGCCGTCATCGTCCGCCCAGCAATCCCTTCGGATGGAGAAGAGACCGGCATTACAAAAGGCATCAGCGAAGCAGCTGCTTTAGCCTCAGCAATTGCGAGGGCCGTCCATATATCGTCCAATGGGCGCGCAGTCATCGAGCCGGATTTGCGCGCTCACCACAGTCCTTCCCGTCGGGCGATTCTCTGCCAGCTTGGAGTCACCATGGCCATTCGCCTGGCCCGGGCGTGCCCGGCGGGCGAAAGTCCTGGTTGGGGGAAAACCGGCATTTCCGCAGGTCTCCCTTGCTCCGCGTGCGACCTCCCTACCGACCAGACGCGCGCTGACATCTGGAGCTGCGTCGCGTGTCTCCATGAAGAACCGCTCCTCCGCCAGGAGGAAACAGCAGAGCCCCGCTCATGCGCGCACTGCAACCCCTGACCCACGAACGCCTTTGCACCCCCACTCCCAGTCCCCTCCCCCACAGCAGATAGGTATTCAGCACATGGTCGATAACCGCCCTCACAGCCGCAAAGTCACCACCGGACCAGCACGCGCTCCCGCAAGAGCAATGCTGCGCGCGATCGGTTTCGAAGACGCCGACTTCGACAAAGCACAAATTGGAATTGCGTCTGCGGGCAATGACCTCACCCCCTGCAACGTGACGCTCCAGGACCTCGCCGCGAACGTGGCCGCGGGCGTGCGCACCGCCGGTGCCATGCCAATGCGCTTTTCCACGGTGGCAATGTCTGATGGAATCGCGATGGGCCATGAAGGTATGCGAGCATCCCTTCCCAGTCGAGACATCATTGCCGATTCGGTGGAATGCATGGTCCAGGCCGAGCAACTCGATGCCCTGGTCACCATCGCTGGGTGCGACAAGAGCTTGCCCGCAATGCTGATGGCAGCTGCTCGACTCAATGTGTCTTCCGTTTTTCTTTATGGAGGCAGCAGCCTCCCGGGCCGACATAGAGGCCGAGACATCACGATTCAAGATGTGTTCGAGGCGGTGGGGGCGCATGCAGCCGGCAAAATCACCGATGCTGAACTGGATAGTGTCGAAAGAGCAGCCTGCCCCGGAGCGGGGTCTTGTGCCGGGATGTACACCGCCAATACGGTCGCCGCGGAAGCCGAGGCGCTGGGCCTTGCGCTGCCCGGATCTGCAACGCCACCTGCGGCAACGGCCGATCGCATTGCGTTCGCCGCGGCCAGCGGGGCAGCCGCAGTCCACATGCTCGAACAGGGAATCCGCCCCCGGGACATTCTCACCCGACCTGCATTTGAGAACGCCATTACCACGGTGATGGCCCTTGGTGGATCGAGCAACGCTGTCTTGCACCTGCTCGCCATTGCTCATGAAGCACACGTCACCCTCACCTTGGATGACTTTGATCGAATCAGCCGCACGGTCCCGCACCTCGCTGATCTCCGCCCCGGCGGACAGTTTGTGATGAGTGACCTCCACCGAGTAGGCGGTGTTCCGGCGGTGCTTGACACCCTCCTCAAAGCCGGATTGTTGCACGGCGATGCCCTCACCGTTACCGGCGCCACTATGGCCGAGAACCTCGCCGCCCTGGCCCCGCTGTCCCCCGATGGCACTGTGGTTCGCGCCTTTTCTAACCCTCTGCACGTGCAGGGCGGACTGGGCGTGCTGTATGGCTCGCTCGCACCCGAAGGGGCCGTGGTTAGGCTGGCGGGGTTGAACCGCACACGGTTCACCGGCCCTGCGCGAGTGTTCGATACAGAACCTGAAGCCATGCACTATGTCACCTCCGGTCAGATTTGTTCAGGTGAAGTCATTGTTATTCGTTATGAAGGCCCCCGTGGCGGTCCGGGAATGCCGGAGATGCTGGCAGTCACGGCCGCGGTCAATGGCTCTGGGCACGGCGGGGACGTCGCCCTCCTGACGGACGGCCGCTTCTCTGGAGCCACGACGGGAATCAGCGTCGGTCATATTTGCCCGGAAGCAGCGGACGGGGGGCCTATTGCCCTGGTCCAGAATGGAGACGTCATCACTATCGACCTCCCGGAGCGTCGTCTGGATCTTGGTGTAGACGCGGCCGAACTGAGTCGCCGGAGAGACAAATGGCGTCCCCCGACCGCTCCTGCCGGAAACGGTTTCCTGGCAAAATACGCGCGCTTGGTAGGCCCTGCCTCCCACGGCGCCCTTGTCGGTGCGTCCTAATTGGTATCGCCCCGAGGAGCTGGGGAAACGCCTGCGATGGTGACGGGTCTGTGGTTTGCGGAGAAGCGACGTGGCTCGTTGCGTTTCCCACCGATGCATCAGACGCACTGAAAGCCTTGATGCGTGAGCTCACCTAGACCCGTGGATGTCCCCGATCCTGTGCGCCGGGCCGCAGAAACCCTCCGAGCCGGAGGCTTAGTTGCGTTTCCGACAGAAACCGTCTACGGGCTCGGCGTTGATGCAGAAAATGCTGAGGCAGTGAGACGAATGTACTCGGTAAAAAATCGTCCCCCTGCCCACCCTGTGATTGTTCATCTGTGCGACCAACAAGATCTGGGATACTGGGCACCGGTCGTCCCCGGTTTTGCCACAGCCTTGATGCAGGACTACTGGCCTGGACCCATGACTCTTATTTTGCCTCGCAGCGAAAGAGCCAAAGACTTCATCACGGGCGGGCAAGAAAATGTTGGACTCAGAGTCCCTCAGCACCCCCTCGCGCTTGCGTTACTTCGCCATTTTCGCCACCTGGGCGGTAACGGGGTGGCGGCGCCAAGTGCAAATCGATACCGGGCAGTATCGCCGACGAATGCTCAGGCGGTGAGGGTGGAGCTGCACCAATACCTGGCGCCAACGGACGTCATTCTTGACGGAGGTAACTCCGATGTCGGGGTCGAATCCACCATTATTGACTGCACGCGCGGCAGTCCCATCATCCTGAGACCCGGAGCAATCACGGCCGAGATGATTGAAGAAACTACACGAATGCGCGTTACCACCACACCGGACACAGATCTCCGGGTTCCCGGCTCCCACCAGCACCACTATTCACCCAAAGCCCAAGTACTGATTGGCGGCGTATCTATGCCAGGGGAAGGTCTCATTGCCGGGGATGACGTCCATACTCCCCCCGGGGTCATCAGGCTTTCCGCGCCGGAAACAGCGAAAGAGTATGCGCGCACGCTCTATTGGGCTTTGCGGGAAGCGGACCGGCAGGGCCTCATGGTGGTGCGAGTCGTTCCGCCCAGCGGCGGTGGTCTGGCGATAGCGATTCGAGACCGTATCCTGCGTTCTGCAGCGCAGAGTCTGCGCTAACCCCATCTACAGACGAGCAACAACAGGCAGAGGCCTAAACCCTCTCAAAAATGCTAGGTCGAAAGTCCGGCACAGCTCAACGCACCGAAAATGGGAAGACCGAAGACGCATCCCAAGCCTCGGAGTCCCGCGACGCGTTTCGGCAATAGGCCCTCCTTGCCGCCGAGGAAGTTACGTTCCCTTGGGCGGCCATTCTCAGTCCAGCGAATTCTCAGAACCGTTCTACAGGGCGCCGCGTGAACCCAGAACGACGTCGCCCAACGATACGGAGTCTCCCAAAGCTGACTTGCTGCCTGCTTCCTGGGGAACCAAGCAGACGCTGTCCGAAATCCTCGCGGCAGCCCATTCCATTCGGCCCCTGCAAGCCCAGTCATGCTCTGGCGTCGAATGCGGCGATGCGCTCGATGATCTCGCCGAGCCAGTCGCGTGCCACAGCGACATTCGCGAGGACAGGTGTGTGGCCGTTCACCTCTGTCTCCTCACGGGCGTCGGCGTAGGCGAGCGCCCAGCCCTCCATCTGACGAAGCGGCAGTGGCGGCCATAATTGTTGGTTGCGCCAGCCGAAGGTGCCTACGCAGAGACGGTTCAATAGCGGCAGGTCGGGTTCAACATTCCAGAGAATTTGCAGGTCGACCAAATCGTGGGCGCGCTCGTAGGCGGGATCGGTCACTGCGTGGATTTTCTGCGCAATCTGATACTCCAAATCGACCAACTCCACAGGCTGCAGCTCGCCGAAACTGAAATACCCGCCGAACCATGCCAGCTCCCCGTCGATCTCCTTCCGCGGGTGCGCGTGCAAACCAATCTCAGGGTCAGACACTTCAACGTCCAACGCGCCCCACGCGTTCCCCAGAAACGCAATCGACACCCGATACGGGTGCATCACATACTCGGGCCGGGCAAGCCCCGGATCGTGAAGCTTGGCTACGCGCACTGACGCGGTGAAGGCAACACGATCCGGCGCATCGGGGCTGCGCCGCCTCTCACCCTTCGATGGCGGAACTGTTCCCCACCCTTCGGCAAGTCGCGCACGGAATACCTGCTCGAACTCCTCGCCACGACTGCAGGTGGAGAGATCGAGGTCGGACGTGGCTCGGGTGCCACGCTCGCCAAATCGCAGCTTGATGCCCATTCCACCCTTGATCGCGACGGCGTCAGGGAGCATCTGGGACACGATCAACGTGCAGAGCATCACCCGCGCACGCGCAACCGGAATACCCAGTTCGCGCGCGGCTTGCGCGAGCCGGTCATTAAGCTGTGTCACGTTCAACGGTGGCGTCACCCCGCTCACGCCGATACCGCCTTCCACGACGCGACGTCTTGGTCTGTGATCAGCTCACGCCGCAGTGCCTCATCGACCAGCGCCTCCCAACGATCCAGTGGCATCCGATGCTTCATATCCTCCAGCGCGCGGCGGACCGTCGTCGCAGGAATGCCTTCATGGTACGTGAGATCCGCATCGGTCACGTCAGGGCGGTTCTCCAGGTCCATCCATTCCGGAAGAGAGCGTCGCACACGGCGGCGGGTGCCTACGCGCACTTTCTTCGGATTAAACTGCCCAATCCCGGCCAAATTGAGCACCGCCTCACGGTGCAAGAAGGCCCCCTTACCCCCCAGCGCCACAGCAACCGCCGGTTCCGTGAACGGCGTAGTCGGCACCTCACGATGGGTATACACTCCCTGCCCGTATCCCAGGAGGGCACCGCGCGCCACGAGCTTTCTCACTTCAACGGCGGGGACACCAGCATCTTCGGCCTCAGTGATGGTCACGACGCCGTTACGGGACGCAGCCAATTCCCAGAGATCATGCCGATACCCCATCACGCCACCTCCATGTCAATACTGTACCACTAACGGTACGGTATTGACTTAAAAGGTGTTTCGTCAGCTGAGCAGTACCCGGACAATCACGATGTCGCGCTCATGGTCGTGCAGGATCTTGTCGGCCTTCGCCAGGAACTCCGACTTGTGGATGATGATGAGCCGAATACCCTGCAGCGGCAAACTCTTTGCTCTGTGCTGGTCGTACAGTGGCCCTTGTTCGCCGTGGGGCAGGCCTGAGGTCGTGGCACGTCAAGGCGTTGCGCGGCGAGCCGCTAGCAATCCGAACAGTCCTTGGGTGCTTTTCTTCTCGAAGTCGCGAAACTTCTGGATCGCGTCAATCATGGCGCCAACGTCAATGGCCCCCATCTCCGTCTACTTCCCTTAGGAGCCATGCGAGCGGCCGGCTGAGCGCAGGAACAGCTCGGTGTCGAGCGACTCAATGACGTGCGCGAGGCGCTCCTCGCGCACGTCTGTTCGGTGTAGGAAGATCAGCACCTTCGCGGAGACCTCCTTCAGTTTGACAGGAATGCCCTTCCTTTTGTCAGCGCTCGGGCCTTCCAGGGAAGCCAGAGCCCCCTGCCACGATAAAAACGAGGTTCCGTCAACTGGCTTAGCCGCCTGCAACTCGGCCGCAGGAACACTCAACGGCCCAAAGAGAGGGCTTCTGTGACTGATCGAACCTCGATTCCAGGCGGACGATGGGCCATGACGGGTGCCGCCGGGAACATCGGTCGACACTTGCGAGCAACACTCGGCGACGCTTTCGACGAGCTCATCCTGCTAGACATCGAGAAGGTCAAACCCACCGCACCCCACGAGCGAAGCATGCAGGTCGACCTCCGAGACGCCGAAGCCCTCCGGCAAGCACTCGACGGGCTCGACGGGGTTATTCACTTGGGCGGAATTGCCGACGAGGCCGACTTCCACGACCTGGTCGACGTCAACATCATCGGCATCTACAACCTCCTCAAAGCTGCTCGCATGGGCGGTGTCTGGAAGGTCGTGTGCGCCAGCAGCAACCGCTTGACCGGCTTCTATCGCACCAACCATCTCGTCAGCCCCAACAATCCCTTCCGTCCCGATGGTTTGTACGGGGTGTCAAAGGCCGCGGCCGAAACGCTGTGCCGGCTCTACTCCGACAAGTTCGGATTGCAGGTCGCATGCCTGCGAATCGGAAGCTTCGAGCCCGAACCTTCCACGTCCCGAGAACTCCACACCTGGCTCAGCCCCCACGACTGCGAACAAGCTTTTCGTGCAGCCATTACCTCGGCCTACGACTTCACAACCTTCTACGCAGTCTCAGCTAACGCCCAACTCTGGTGGGATCTGGCACCGGGCCTCGCCGTCGGCTTCGCACCCTGCGACGATGCCGCAGTTTTCGCCAACCAGATCGCCGGTGAGATTACCGAGCCGCAGGGTGGCGTTTTCGCCACACCCGAGTTCACCCTCTCCAGGCAGAAGCCCAGGAGTCCCACCATCTCCTAGTCGCAAGGCTGGACCGTCCCGCGCATCCACGGGGCCGGCAGCTGCTCGTTTAGGCATCGACATGCTCTGATCTGGACTCGAATGTTTCGCATAACCGATGTGACTCGAAGCGTGTGGTTGACAGGGTTGGTTGACAGGATTCACGACCCCTTGACCCCCAGGTAGCCGAAGCTGCCCGAATCGTTGATTCTCCGGGCCGTAGCGCTGCGCAGTGAGGCCGAATGCACGTGATGCGTTGCATAGCGTGCAGGATCTTTGGTCCCCTTGGTTCGTCCCCGTCACCTCAGATCCAGTCGATCCATCCACCATTGGGAAAAGTCAGAAGCGCGGCGGTGGCGAGGCCCTGGATGCAAGTACAATTGGCCCCTCGTCACGCAATTTTGGCGCTCCATATGATCATCCGCGCTGGGACGTTGTCTGGTCTGCTATAGCGAAACCTTCCTTCGCCATGACGCGGCGACGACGCGAGTACATGCGCTCCAAGAGCGGCACTCTCTTGTCACGGTAGTCATGGACCACAGCTGGGAGTGAGTCCTCCGGCCGCCCCCGGGTGATGCGTCCGAGTTGCTGAATCACTCGACCTTTGAAAGACACGGGGACCGCGAGAAACAGAGTGTTGAGCGTCGGGAGATCGAGCCCTTCGCCAGCGATCTTGTCGATCGCGATCAGCACGAACGGTCGCTGCTCTGCTTCCGCTAGCCCGAGTTCGCGTCGAACCTCGCGACGTTGTGCAGCTGCCATGCGCCCGTGGAGCCGGAACACCGGCGATTCGCACCCCTCGATGGATTGAGCCAGCGCATCGAGATGGTCAAGCCTATTCGTCAGCACGAGACACGTTCGTCGTTGCGTGACCGCGTCTCTGACGTGCTGCGCAATCAGCGCGTTGCGCTTTGCATCCACCGCGAGTTCGGAATAGATCGCCTGGATTGACGGCCCGTCCGTTCCCGGTTCGTCGGTCGTGAAAGTCGTCTCGTGCGTGATCAGCTCTCGATGAACACGATCTGCAACGTCCATCACATGTCGGACGGGACCGCATTGCATCGTGATCAGCCCATCCATCTGATCGGCACGATAGGGGGTCGCCGTTAACCCCACCCAGAAACGAACATTCACATTGCGCAGCGCTGCCTCGGTCGCCGGCGCAGCAACGGCATGGCATTCATCGATGATGATCTGGCCGTACTCCTCCAGCAGAGCGGGGTCTGCGTTCCGGTGTGAAACGGACTGCATCATGATGAGATCCACTATCCCACGCCGCTTTCTCCGACTCGCGCCAAGTTGGCCGATCTGCTCAACCGTCAGGCCAAGGAACTGTTGAAGACGCTCTCTCCACTGGGTGATCAGTTCGGTGCGGTTCACAAGGATCGCAGTGGGGGTCGAGCGCTCGGCGATGAGTGCGCAGGCGATGACTGTCTTGCCCGCGCCCGGAGGCGCGACGAGCACTCCAGTGTCGTGCACGAGGAGCGCGTCGACGGCTTCTCGCTGCCCTTCTCGGAGATCTCCTAGGAACGACAGGCCGAGATGCACGTGAGCCGCTGTATCGGTGTCGAGGGTAACGCCGAAACCTGCTTCCTCCAGCAAAGCCGCTGCCTCGTCCATGAGGCCGCGTGGCAGACGTAGTTCGTGTTCGTCGTGCTCGAAGCTGGTGACGAGACGCGGAGTTCCGAACGTGCTGAATCGCTGGGCCTGCTTGCGATAGAACTCTGGGTTGGATACCGATGCCATGTGCTTGAGCTCGGTGATCACTATTCCGGGAAGGTACTCTGTCGGAATACGCAGGACTGCGTCGCGACGCAGCGCAAGTACCTGTCCGGCTGTTGCGCGGGCAACCGCTCGGATGTGTGCCCGCCGCGGTCGTGCCCCCAGCGATTCCGACGGACCCACACGCGCCTCAGCCGCAGTACTCGTTCCGAGTTCTGTCACGCGTTCGACAGTTACGGGAGTCGTCGTCGCGAGCGCGTCGAACTGGTCCTCATACGGTTGCCATGTCGTGGGATCAGCGAACACGGTCGCCCCACGGCGCCGGCAGTCTCCTTGCAATGGCAACCCTATGAGGTTCCCAAGACGCACTCGACCTGATGATCGTTCCGGCAAGGTGTCCTGGGAAGGGAAGAAGCGATCGTAGCTACGGAAATCCATCTGCGGCCGCCGTGCCATCGCGGCACGCAGAAGTCGCATACCTGCCAACCGTGCGGTGGCAGCGGGCACCGGTCCGGCGAAAAACATCCAGATGTGCGCGCCCGCGCCGGAACGCGAGATCTCCGCGAGGACCTCAAGACCAACGTGTGTGCACTCCGCTACGAATGCCGAGGCGTCCAGCCGCCAATCCGCGTCGTCGAAGTCGCAAACCAGCAGGCGGCATCTGTCCCCGTGGAGCATCGGATAAATACCCACGTGGAACTCGCGATCCTCTGGATGCCTACCTCCACGGAGGTGCCTCTCGATGACAGCATCGTCAACGGCAAGATGATCGGCTGCGGTCTCCGAACCGGTGTAAAAGCCGCCACGGACCGCGGGACTCCATCCCGACTTACCTGTGCGGCTACTGGTCCATCTGATCGCGTATACATCTTCCCTGCCGATGTAGCGAGCACGGAAGAGCGCCAGTTTCTCGGCACTCGATGACCTCGCCGTCACGCTCTGAGCTTCGCTGGGCTGGGCGCTTGAGGGGATCCTGGCGCTCACCAGTCTCGCCCGATCGATCTCCAGTTTTCGAAGCGCGGCGCGAGCTTCCACCAGGTCGCCTTCGAGGCCAATGATCAGCGATCGTACCCTGTTGATTTCGCTTTCGAGCTCCGGACGCTCCACGGTCATCACGCTACCAAGACGGGCCACGGACGTCGTCATCCCCGCACACGTCATCCGCACGGCGCAAGGTACCGGGATCACCGTGAAAGATCACCGTCGCCGGGCGGCCGCCAAATGCAGTCATCCCTCGAAGTGACGAACCGGTATGAACGCTGCCAGGTCTCGAATATCACGCATTCTGTCGTATTCGCGCAGCAAGCTAATGTATGTTGCTTTGTCAATTTCCCAGTCGTACTGTTGGATCTGTTCGCTTTCCTGGGCCGCCATAAAAACAAGATCGGCGAGCAAACGAGTCGACCGACCATTACCATCGACGAACGGATGGATCCTGACCGCTTCCGCGTGCACGATGATTCCGAGCTCGCGAGCGGTCCAGTCTGAGGTGTGCTCCCAGCGATATCGGATCGTGTCCATCGCCGTCCGCAACTCCACCGCAACGTGCTCGGGTGCCACTCCGATGTTCACATCACTTTTACGCAGCAGACCGGCCCAGGCCCAGAGATCTTGATAAAGCTGTGCATGCAGCTGCCGCAATGTTCCATCGGTCAGTAGCGCGTCCAATCCGACTCTGCCCTCGAACACGGCCATCAGTCGTTCCTCGACGACTTGCTCCTGCACCGCCTGCTCAAAGTCGTAGATTGCGGCCCTTGTGACCGGTTCGCCGAGTAATTCACGCAAGCCTGGCAGCAGCGCGTCCAGTTCATCTCTCGGAACCGGAGTCTCACCGTATCCCGGCTCAAGCGCCATTAAGACCGGTGTTGCCGCTCGGCGAGGAAACGCTCAACCTTGTCTGAGCGTACATAACCCGCAGGAACGTCGCGTCGCTCTAACTGCGCGGATGCCTTAGTCGACTGCACAGCAAACCGCTTCACTGCTTCCTTGTTTACAACACGACGTTTCACGACTTGCACCTCCTCGCACTGCTTCTCAGAATTTCATTGTACCGCGCACGGAATAGAAACCGTCTCTGACTTCGGCTCCCCTCGTATCTGCATGCAACGGCGGAGCCCGCATTGAAGGAAAGAAGCGCGCACGTTCGTCCCTGTGCACCATTGGCCACAAGCTCAGAGGATAATTATTCGACATGCAACCGTCCCGCCCCTCGGAGTTCACGTCCACACCGACACCTTGCCACGCGAAAACCGCCAGAATCGAACACACGTTGGGTTTACAGAGCCTCGAAAGCAGACGGTGTGTACCCGCACTGACTGCGACCGTGAACGATTAGGCGCACTGCCCACCGCGGCGAAATCGTTCTTCGATGCCCCTCGCCAGTTGAGTTCCGCGCGTGCGTCTCCTGTGCTTCCCGTGCTACTTGGGCGTGCGCGATGGCACATAGGCTAACTCCGGATCCACTTGATTCACGAACTCTCATCTATACTCGAGACTTAGTTAGATCGCCCGGGTGTCTGCAACTAGTTACCGAAAGCCGAGCTCCTCCGCTCATCGATGACGGAGTTCAGGCCCCAGACGTCCTTGGGCGGTTCAGGCTCACTCGTCAGTGTTCTATTAATATCCTTCAGGTAGGGCGGTTTCGATTGCTCGCAACCCAAGGCTCTATTCTGGATTCATGTCAGTTTCGCAACTCACTACCAGTACCCAGAATTACCTCAAGGCAATTTGGGGCCTCACCGAGTGGTCGACAAACTCGGTAACGGCAACCGAAATATCCCAAAAGACGGGCCTCAAGCTCTCGTCAGTTTCCGATGCCATGCGCCGTCTTGGAGAAGCCGGACTTGTTATCTATTCCCCCTATGCCCCAATTGAGCTAACCGAGCTAGGGAGAGGGCACGCGTTAGCCATGGTCCGCAGGCATCGCCTCATTGAGACTTTTCTGGTCAAGGTATTGGGTTATCGCTGGGACCAAGTCCACGAAGAAGCAGAAAACCTCGAGCACGCTGTGTCAGATTTTATGATTGACCAGCTCGATAAGAAGTTGGGTTTTCCCACCAGAGATCCACACGGGGACCCCATACCCGGAGCCAGTGGAGCCATCGACATCCCCAATGCCGTCAGACTCCACTTGGTTCCCACTCATGTCAGGGGCGTGGTCAGACGCATTTCCGATGCCAATCCGGAACTCTTGAAATTCCTTGGCGAGCACCAAATTGGCGTGGATACTCAACTTGAGGTGTTAGACCACACTCAAAACTCCCTCGATGTACGCATCACGATTGGCGGATCTGCTGAGCCGATTGCATTGAGCTTCGAGGCTGCGCAGGCCCTCTACGTCGAGATTATTGGGCCAGTAGATCAATAACTAACGGGCTCACTAACTAAAGTGCCCTTGGGGCGAGCGCCGTTGTAGCCTGGCATAACTGGCCGCTCTGATTCGCTTACCGATGACTCCTTGCCGAGGGCTAAATAGGTAAACGAGCGCAAACATAGCGCCCTGGGATAACACCACCATGCCGCCAGATGCCGTGTCAAGGTAGTAGCTCAAATACACCCCAACGACAGCCGCAATCGCTCCCAAAACCGGAGCGATGATGAGCATCTTGGAAAACTGGTCCGTCAATAAATATGCGGTTGCCCCAGGAATGATGAGCATGGCAACCACCAAGATGACCCCTACAGCTTGCAGTGCTACTACCGAAGTAAGCGCCAGCAACGCCAGAAGAACCGCTCCGATTATCTTGGGGTTCAATCCAATCGCGCGAGCGTGAATCGGATCAAAAGCAAACAAGGTGAAATCTTTGCGCTTATAAATAAGAACCCCCAGAGTAAAAGCGCCCAACACAATCACCTGAGTGACATCTGCCCACGACACTCCCAGCAGATTTCCAAAAACAATATGGCCGAGGTCAGTTTGTGATGGTGTTACAGAAATCAACACCAAGCCCAGTGCGAACAGCGTGGTAAATACGATCCCTATCGCGGCATCTTCTTTCACTCGGCTCGTATCTCGCACAACACCGATCAAAATCACCGCAAGGAAGCCAAAAAATGCGGCGCCGATAGCAAAAGGGAAATCAAGCACATAGGCAATCACGACGCCCGGCAATACTGAATGGGAGACCGCATCCCCCATAAGCGACCAGCCAATGAGAACGAGCCAGGTAGACAAAACGGCCCCCACAATTGCGGCCACCAATGTGGTTATCAAAGCGCGAATCATAAAGTCGTAGCTCAAGGGTTCAAGAATCCAATCGATGAGGTTCATGCGTCATCGCCTCTGCCCAAAACATCAATCCCAAACGCCAGAGCTAGGTTGTTCGGCTGCAACACTTTTCGCGTCGTGTCGTGCATCAGAACTCTGCGCATCAAGAGGATGGACTCTTCGGCCAGCTGAGGCAGGGCCAGGAGGTCGTGGGTTGAGACCAACACGGTTGCCCCTTGACTCGCCAGATTCTTTATGAGTCGAATGATGGTCGCCTCGGACTTCTTATCCACTCCGGCAAAAGGTTCATCCAGCAACAGAATCTTGGCCTCTTGGGCGATGGCCCGTGCCAAAAACGCGCGCTTGCGCTGACCGCCAGAAAGTTCGCCAATCTGCCGAGTGGAGTATTCCCCGAGCTCCACTTGCGCAAGGGCATCTTTCACCGCGGCGTGGTCTTGAGAGCTGGCCCTTCTGGCCGGGCCCATCTTGCCAAAGCGGCCCATAAGGACAACCTCCTTAACCGAGATCGGGAAGCTCCAATCAATCTCCTCGCTCTGGGGCACATAGGCGATACTGCCCCTGCGTCGAGCTAAAACGGGGTCCTCACCGAAAACCTTGATGACGCCCGAACGAGCCTTAACGATGCCCATGATCGACTTGAAAAGGGTGGATTTACCCGATCCGTTCATACCCACAAGTCCTACGACTGTGCCTTCAGGAAGGTCGAGGCTGGCTCCAATAAGGGCATCGACCTCTCCGTAAGACACCGATAAATCCATAATGGAAATTGCAGGGTTGATCATGGAGAAACACCGGTGAGGCCCTGAGCGATTTTTTCGGCGTTATAGCGAATCAAATCGAGGTAGGTGGGAACCGGACCATCCGGGAGTGATAGCGAATCCACGAAGAGCACACCGCCAAATTTCGCAGATGTTGCACTCACCACTTGCTGCATAGCATTGTCCGAGACTGTGGACTCGCAAAAGACCGCAGACACATTATTTTCGGAAACGAATTCAATAACCCCGGCAATTTGTCTCGGAGTAGCTTGGTTCTCGGCATTCACGGACCAGATGTACACCTCCTGAAGACCAGCATCTCGAGCAAGGTAAGAAAACGCTCCCTCGCACGTCACGAGCGCTCGCTGAGACTCATCCAGGCCGGACAATCTTTCCACAAGCTCGTCTTGAACCTGTTGAAGTTGGGTTTTATAGACCGCTGCATTTGCTCGAAAATACTCGGCATCTTGAGGCGCTAAGACGCTGAAAGCCTCGGTCATGTTGTCCACGTAAATCATCACGTTCAGAGGACTCATCCAGGCGTGTGGGTTGGGAAAACCGCGATAAGAATCTTCCGCGATATACATCAGCTCCACGCCTTCACTGACGACGACGTGTGGCACATCGAGATCGGCCACAAACCTTTGAAACCAGGCCTCAAGATTGAGGCCATTATCCAAAATGAGCTGTGCATCTTGGGCTCGTGTGAGATCCCCCGGAGTCGGTTGGTAGCCATGAATCTCCGCACCAACCTTGGTGATTGATTCAATTCGCAGCCTGTCGCCGGCCACATTCTCCGCAATGTCCGCCAGCACGGTGAAGGTGGTCAATACGACTGGCCGATCATCGTCCTCAGCCGCAGTGGTAGACACCGCAGCACAACCCGTCAGCCACATTGACACTGTCGCCAGAAGTGCCCCCAGGCGCGAAGTTCTGCTGAATTTATTCACCACTCGCCTTCTGGAAAATAACGTGTAAAACATGACCATAACAGATTGTTCGTCAAGACGTAGTTTCCTGCGCTAAATCCACAGGAAGCCTTGTCGATTGGGACGGAAGGTCGAAGGATTGAGCGAAAACCCCGGTGCCGGGACCAGCTCCCTACTTTTCCCTTCCTGGCGGACCGACTTTGAACCACCAGTTCATGACTCTGGCAGCACCGGATTTTCGCGGGACCAAACTAGCCGGCCTTGGGTTTTTTGATTGGGCAGTCTCGATGACAGCGGCTCGCACAGCGTCGGCAACCTCTTGCCGGGGCGGAGTCCGGCGGGGATCCCGGTCGTGACGGAATCAATGACGGCAGTGCGTACCTCATTGGCATGAAGATCTACGAGGCAATACAGCGAGCAATCACCATACCGACAATGAGCTCCGACGTCACTGCTCGCGTGACGACCCGTCCCAGTTGCTTCTACGGTACGCCGAGTACCGCGACTGTAAACATCGAGGTCGGCATCACACTTAACTTCCCGAACCTTGGCTGAGTATCGGGTCGAGGATCTCTGCCACTCGAATGATCTGCTCGTCCAAGTTTTCTTTACACACGGCTTCGAGCTTTTCCTTGCGACGCCAGGCGGCCCACTTCGACTGGCTGACTGCTCCGTAGCCTTCAAGGAGCGGCGTGATCGGTTTCAGCTCAACGCCGCGATATGCAGCAACCGCACGAGATGCGTTCAGTAACACCTCGGCATCGAGTCCGGTTCCTCCGAGTGTCACGATGTCGACGTAGTCTCTCCATCGAGTGCTCGTAATCCCGCGTTCGAGGATCGTCACGCCTTTCTCTGCGACCGTCGATTCGGCTGCGTACCCAATGAGCGAGATAGGCTCGCCGAGGATCCTGTCGAGCGTCACTTCACGCGGCGCTGGCACGATCGGATCGCCCGTTGATACGTCCCACGCCACTGTTCCCCGCCAGCTACCAATCCCGACTTTCACGCGAAGACGAATACCGGGGTATTCGGCACCATCGCGGATCTCCTGAACAGTGAGTGTGTCGAGGTCGAACTCGACCCCATCGTCAGATTTGATCGATGCGGCCTCTCGCACAACTTTTGCGAGGTGCTCTGGCGAGACTTCCGCGCCGACGGCGTTCGAATCAACATCTTTCGTCGGGCGGCGCACGCCGTACGCGCCCAGCAGAATCCCACCCTTCAGCACGAAGTCACGTGCATGGGGTGTGCGATTCAGGCGATCAAGAAATGATTCGAGTGCGTGGCGAATCAGGTATTCCTCCGTTGGCACCTGGATGCCTTGTTTTGCCGCGGCTGATCGAGCCGCGGCTTGCAGTTGACGATATACATCTTTACCAGTCATGTGAGCGCCTCCAGTGCTTGAAGGAGCGGAGCTTTGGCTCGAGGGAGTAGCAGGGCAAGGCTCATGAGATCGGCGGGCTTGCCGCCTCGGCGGAGCCACTCTTTGGTTGCATCGCGCGCTATTTCGTACCCGACTGTCGATCGAAGGCGGAAACAGTCGACAATCGTGCGCTCCGCACTGTAGAGGCCAATGTTCTGCGAACTTCCCCGGATTACGGTCTCTTCACGCCCCAGGCCGAAGGTTGCCGGGTCAAAGCGATGCCAGCGAATTGCACCTTCGGTCACTGGTGCACGCGTTCCTCGCGGTATTGCGACAGCCAGCGCGTCGGGAATGGCATCAGTGAGGTCGTAGTGTGCGAGAGCAGAAACCAGACAAATAGTCGCTTCCGGCCGTCGGGTGGCCGCTTCGAGCTGATCCCAGTCCGTTGCGGGTGCATCGGCAGGTAGATAGATGCCTCGGCCAATGCGTTCCCAACGTCCCTCAGCATGCCCCCGGTACAGCGCACTCCGCTTCTCTGCGGCAGCTTTTGGCGTCAAGGCCTTCACGCGATCACCTCCTGAGACGTATCGTATACAGGTAATCTTACCTGAGTACGTTTCGTTTCGCGAGCCAATCCATTGCGAAAAAAGTTCAACATTGCCCGAACGCCTCCTCCAGCAGGCCCGCAGTCGCGGGGTCGATGGTTTCGTTGCGGCGAATGCAGTGCTTGATCGTGATCGCCGGGTCGGTATGGCCAAGTCACTGTGATGCCAGCTCGACACCCGCGTGCTCGTTGATTGTCGTCAGCGGGGTCCCCTCACGTGAGCAGAAGAGCAGCGCATCGGGGTCGATCGTGTTGAGCTGATTCAGCCGCCGTTGCACGGCCGTCGCAGCGAATCCCGGGAGTCGAATCGTGCGTAACAATCGGGGCTTGACAGTCTTCGGGTGATCCTGCCGCGTCGTCGGTTCACCCTTCGGGCTGATGATCGTTCCACTAATCCGCACGGATGGCACGCTCAGATCGATATCGCGGCGGCGGATCGCGAGTACTTCGCCAATGCGTGCGGAAGTGCCCAGTATGACCTCGACGATTGCACCGAGTCGCCCGTCGGGCTTCGGTCCCGACACATCGCGGCCCGCTTCCCAGTACGCAATCGCGGCACGGATCCCGGTGATCTCTTCTGGCGTGAACGCGTCGGGCATCCGCGCGTCACCATGCAAGCGTGCGACGTGATCGACGGGGTTGCGCAATAGCACCTCGTGCCGCACTGCTAGCGCAACCGCGAGCCTTAGCACAACGCGGGCATGCTTCGCCTTCGAATACGAATCTTTCGCGAGCCGTTTCAGGAACTGGTCGCAGCGGGCCACCCCGATCTCGCGCAACGTCAGGTCCTTGAACGCGGGCAGTACAAGGGTGCGCATGTCGCGCTCGTAGAGCTGCCTGGTGGCGATTGCGAGCCGGTCTTCCAGGTCGATGTCTTCGAGCCAGTACGCCACCAGATCAGGGAACGGGCTATCAGCGGTGAGCGATCCCGCGCTGGGCGCGATCAGGTTGCGGTCAACACACTTCGCTTTCAGGGCACGCGGCGCGGCGACCGCCGTATCGCCGCTCGCTTGCACGAAGCGGGCGACGCCATCCCAGTCTCGATAGCGCGCGGGCTTCGATGCGGCTGCTCGGGCGGCGACGGGTGGTGATCTCGCCGTAGATGCCGATTGTCAGTCGTAGACGACTCATCGCGTCACCGCCGCGGGAGTTGGGTCGGTGCAGGCCGGGCGGTTGGTGCCGGGTCGCGCTGGGCCTCGATCCACTCGGTCACATCCGCAATGGCGAACTTGAGGTGCTTGCCGAAACGATAGGCGCGCGGGCCGACACCGCGCGAGCGCCAGTCGTAGATCGTCGAGACGGGCACGCCGAGGTAGGCCGACAGCTCGCGGATATCGAGCAGCGGCGGCAGGTCTGGCGATGGGATCGGAAGCGGTGTTGGAGTGGTCATGCAGACCAGGTGCGCAGCGCCGCACCGGGCAATCAGAAATACCCGCAAACAACGACGTCCTACCGAGCACAGAGAGCAAAGAAGCGCTCTCCAGCAGAGGTTTTCGATGACCGGATCAAATTTCACCAATACAAAAGCCGCGGAAACCCCTGAGTTTCCGCGGCTTTTCGGTCGGGCTGACACGGTCGGGCTGACAGGATTTGAACCTGCGACCCCTTGACCCCCAGTCTTGGAAGAGTCACTCACCCAGGGTCATAGGTGCCCAAATAACCCTGTTTCGGAAGCTTTTGAGTACCCATGACAACGGGTGACAAAGCAACACAGTTGGCACAACCACAAGAAGAAAATCGACCAATGCTGCCGCGTAAAGGGCTTGTCGATTACAGAAAATCCTCCAAGCTCTCTCTCTCGCTAGGGCCCGTTTAGGGGATGGGGCCACCC
>Ga0222632_1000241_pt1 | contig 34988 bp, 30 predicted proteins | sample AntAcemetageno46_FD_179828 | JGI IMG/M metagenome (GOLD analysis project Ga0222632, IMG submission 179828) | Saline water microbial communities from Ace Lake, Antarctica - #46 | ecosystem: Environmental > Aquatic > Non-marine Saline and Alkaline > Saline | place: Antarctica: Ace Lake | collected...
TAATATTTCGGCCTACTCGGTGAATTGGATCCTTGGTGATGCTTAGGTCTTCGCCTTGCTTAGTAAAAGAGAAAGTGATTCCTATTTCTTTTGTGACTTTGGATCGAGAACGTCGCGGAGGCTGTCGGCCAGAAAATCAAGGATTTGTTCGGGTGATGTAAAAAGACTTTTTTCCACTCGAAAATTCCATTTGAGTGGATCACAAAGGTGCGGTTAACGTTGCTTGTGGACGAATCTCTTGTTTCGTTCCGTTCTTCCTAATGCTTTATGATCGTCCATATATGCGGCAGCCAGCTGGTTACCGTCGAAAAATTCCAATGATGGGGTGGATCCTCATCGTGAATGCCGCTGTCTTCATTCTTCAGAACATTCTGCAGCTGTTTTTTGGAATGGATGGACTTCTCGATGGCCCATCAGTGGTGCAAGGTGGACTTCTTCCCGATTGGTTTGCTCTAACAGAGCCTAATTTGAAGGAGTTCAAAATTTGGACTTTGTTAACCTACAGCCTGTTCCACGGTAGCCTTTTCCATCTAATCGCGAACTTCCTATTGATTTTCTTTATTGGGAGAATGGTTGAGACGATGATTGGAGAGGAAGGCTTGCTGAAACTTTATCTATTATCCGTGCTCGGTGGTGGTTTATTCTGGGCAGCGGTGCATTGGACTGGTTCATCCGGATTAGTAATTGGGGCCTCGGGAGGAGCGCTTGGGATCCTGATTTATTTTTGTCTGCGTAATCCGAACGAACCGATCACCCTTTTGCTGTTTTTTGTCATACCAGTTACGGTTTTACCAAAGTGGATCGGGTGGGGCGTTTTGGGCCTAGCGGTTTTCGGTCTGGCGTTCAGTGAGTTGGGGCCGGGGGCCGATAGAATTGCTCATTCTGCGCACCTGGGCGGTATCGTAGCCGGGTTTTTATTTTTCAAATACGAGGGATGGTTTCGTGGAATCTCCTTTCCCCGAATTCGTTTAGGAAAGGGCTCTGAAAATAAAAAGCCGCAGCCTCGTTATCGTGTTAATGTAAAGAAGTCTTCGAAATCCTCGGGTGCACCTACCAAGGGTAAGGATCTTCGCGAAGAGGTTGATCGTATTTTAGATAAAATCAATTCTTCAGGCTTTGGGTCTCTGACGGACGATGAAAAAGAGACTTTGAACCGAGCAAAAGAAATGCTCGGGAAAGGATAATGCTTCTCTGTTTCGATACATCGATTTTGCTTTTACAATAGCGAATCAGCTACATGTTGCTGTTTTGACACCGTTATTTATTTCAAACATAAACACTGCAAAATTATACTTATTATGAGGTTTATTTGGCTTTTTCTTTTTTGCGCGAGCACACTTTTTTCTCAGACGACAGCGGAGGATTCCATTAGCAACGACCCTCTCGAGGTGGTCCCGTTAGAGTCAGAATCCAAGGCTGATACTGTCTCCAGTGAAGATCGGATCGTTGCATCATTGAGGGCTCAACTGGAAGCGATAGAAATTAATAGGGGTGAAGTTATTAAACTTGACCAAATGCTCGCCGGGGAAACGAACGAGGTCAGCCGAGCGGATGCGGTTGAGCAGCTTGAAAAAGCAACGGATGAATTGAACATCCTGCTTTCCAAATTCCAGGAAAACGCTGCAGGAGTGGATATTAGTCTTTTTCAAGACAAGCCCAAGGAAGCATTTTCATGGGAGGAGCAGTTGGGCGAGATCCTTCGTCCAATACTCGCCGAGATGGAGAATGCCACATCACTCTCCCGTAAAATTGCAGATCTTCGACAAGAGGAAGAACGATTTGCGGAGAGAGCTACGGTAGCGGGAAGGGCGGCAGAGCAGGTGAACTCTCTACTGGGCAATGTTTCTTCTGCTGGTCCCTTGGCGGAGGCTTTACAATTGCAGTTGGAATTCTGGAGTGAAAAGGAGAAGCTTGCTGGTAGCCAAGCCGAGTCGGCTTCTCTGCAACTGGAGAACCTGGAATCACAGGAAGAAGGCTTACTTGCGGGGTCAACAACCTACATACGAGAATTCATGCAGAAGAGAGGATTGAACCTCGTTATTGGAATTGGTTCAGCGCTTGCGGTATTTTTCGCTGTCCGCCTGGTTCTGGCCGTAGTTCGGAGAGCTCGAAAAACAGAGAACCCAAAGAACTTTGGGAGCCGTGTTTTCGTTCTTACCGCAAATTTGATTAGTGTGATCGGTGCGGTCGCGGCGATGCTGGTTGCCTTTAGTGCTACTGGAGATTTGTTCCTCTTTGGTATTGTTCTGCTCTTCTTATTGGGAGTCGCCTGGGGAGGAATCAAGGTCTTGCCACAGTTTGTAGAGTCACTGAAGCTGATTCTTAACATCGGAATGGTGAAAGAGGGCGAACGGCTCGAATTCGATGGTATACCCTGGAACGTTGAATCGTTGGGATTTAGTTCTCGGTTAGTAAATAGCCTATTGGACGATGCGGTCCAGGTTTTGCCCGTGCGGCATTTGGTGGGACATCATTCCCGTGCATGGTGCGCTGATGAAGCTGAGTTTCCTTGCAAACGCGGAGAGTGGGTTCAGTTATCGGATGGTAAATTGGGCCGCATTGTTGCGCAGAATCCCAACCACGTCTTGCTGCAGGAGTTGGGCGGTGCCGCGGTGACTTATGCAACTCCCGACTTTTTGGCTGTAACGCCCCGCAATCTTTCTGAAGGAGAATTCAGAGTAGAGACCCGTTTTGGCATTGATTATAAGCACCAACAGGATTGCACCGGATCTATCCCTGGAATCATGGCCCGGTCCGTTCGGTCTGGTGTCGAAGCTTTGGTTGGTAAAGAGGCAATCCGGGATGTTCAGGTGCAGTTTGCTTCCGCAGGTGCCAGCTCTTTGGACTACGAGGTTGAGGTAGACCTCTCGGGCTCAGCCGCACCACTGTACGAGAAGGTGCAATATGGGTTACAGCGAATACTTGTGGATTGCTGCAATGAAAATGGTTGGGAGATACCCTTTCAGCAAATTACAATACACCGAACGCACTAGCGATGTGGAGAAGCGGTGATTTCTAGTTTCGCTAGCTGGATTTTTCTGTTTTCTCAATCTCTTCCGCTTCCGTACTCATCCATCGGTCGAGATACTTTTCGCGAAGGAGTCGCCAGGCTACTACGAAAAATGCAGTGAGAGGGATGGCAAGGATCATGCCGAGGATGCCGCCCAATGCGGTGCCCCAGAAAAAGATGGCAATGATTATGGTAAGAGGGTGTAGGCCGGTCTTATTCCCCATAATCCGGGGAGTCAGGAAATAGCCTTCCAACATTTGGACACCCACAAAAATTCCCAACCCGATCCCGGCCAAGGCGGGACCGCCTTCCGGCTGAAACCATGCGATGGGCAGGACGGTTGCCAAGCCGATCATGGTGCCAAAGTAGGGGATAATGTTGAGAAGCCCGATCAGCATGCCGAGGGGAAATCCAAAGTTGATGCCGGCTATAGTGAAGCCGATGCCGAGCAGCACTCCCATGATAAGACCAATAAGAATTTGCCCCCGAAAAAATGCCTCCATGCTATGGGCGAACTGAGTGCCGAGAAAGATGAGATCTTCGCGGATCTCTTTATTGACCCACGAAAGTTGTTTCTCGATGTCTCCGGTCTTATCTCCCCTGGAGTTCAGGAAAAAGAATACGTAGACCGGAATTATGGCGAGACCAGCGGTGAATGCGGCGAAGGAGGCCGCATAAGAGCCGACCTTGGATGCCACGGGGATTGCCTGATCAGGCAAGCTTGCGAGTTGGGATTGAAGTTTGGCCTCCAGCGCCTGCAACTTTTCCGTTCCGATGGTTGATTCCAAGTAATCCATCACCTGAGGAAAACTATTGGAAAGAGCCTCCTGAAATCGATCGACGATAGACGGAAATGCCCGAATGAAATTGATGGTTTGCTCCACGATAAGGGGAACTGCGAATCCAAGAAGAGCAGCCAATGAAAGAACCACAAGCAAGTAGAGGACGGCGATTCCTCCTATCCGATTCAGGGATGTTCTATTTTCAAGAAACCCGACTACCGGTTGAAGTAACATAGCTAAAATTCCGGCAACGGCGAGTGGCCAGAGTACGTTAGTGAAATTACCGACGAACTGATTTAGCAGGATGAAAAGCCCGAAAACGAGCGCACCGATCACGAATACGGAGACTCCTGCGAGCGCTGTTGTAATCAAGCGCCGCTGTAGGGGGCTCAGCCAGAACCCTGTTTTTCCACCCTCATTGGACATGCGGCTAGAAAATGAAGAGTGTTTCCCTTGGAGCCAAGGGTAATGTCGTTACCTAGACCGTCTTTAATTCAAGCGGTAAAAGGTCACCGACATGGGTGGCAAGTCAACCTGGATGCTGTGGGGGCGTCCGTCCCAAGGGGTTTGATCCGAGGGGACTCCGCCTTTGTTACCATGGCCATTTCCACCGTATTCTGCTGCGTTGGTATTTATCTGCTCGGCCCAAAAACCTTCAAAAGGCACACCGACGCGATATCCAGGTCTAAGAACGGGTGAAAAATTACCAACGACCAGGAATGTGCCTTTCTGACTGTCGGCGAGGCGAACAAATGTGAGTACGCTGCTCTCGGCATCATCGCAGTTTATCCATTGGAAAGTTTCCGGACGATGATCGGTCTCAGCCAAGACTGGATCCTGTAGGTACAGTTGATTCAGGTCTCGGACCAAGTCTTTGATTCCGTAGTGATCGACAAACTCTAAGAGATGCCAATCCAAGGAACCATCATATCGCCACTCGGAAGACTGGCCAAATTCGCACCCCATGAAGAGGGTCTTTTTGCCGGGCCACGCCCACATCAGGGCGTAGAGTGCTCTGAGGTTAGCGGCTTTATCTGACATCTCCCACATTCCCATCTTCATGATCATGGAATTCTTTCCATGAACGACCTCATCGTGGGAAAAGGTGAGAACAAAATGTTCGGAGAAGTTATAGAGCATACCGAAGGTGAGCTCATTTTGATGCCACTTCCTGTGGATGGGGTCGTGTGAGAAGTAGCTGAGGGTGTCGTGCATCCATCCCATGTTCCACTTGAAGTCAAAGCCCAGGCCGTGGTCCTTGGTCGGATGGGAAACTCCCCCGAAAGCAGTGGACTCCTCTGCGATAGTTACCGCCCCAGGGTAGTAGTCGTGGATGAGATCATTGACATTCCGCAGGAACTGGATGGCCTCAATATTTTCCCGGCCTCCGTATTGGTTGGGAATCCATTCACCCTCTTTGCGGGAGTAGTCGAGATAAAGCATGGAAGCGACAGCATCCACCCGGAGTCCATCAATGTGGAAGCGGTCAAACCAAGACAGTGCCGATGCGATAAGGAATGCCCGCACTTCATGGCGACCGTAGTTGAAGATAAGCGTCCCCCAATCCATGTGCTCACCCTGTCGGGGGTCTGAATGTTCGTAGAGGTGGCTGCCGTCGAACTGAGCCAATGCGAAACTATCCTTGGGAAAATGACCGGGCACCCAGTCAATGAGAACTCCGATACCTCGTTCGTGGAATGCGTTTACCAGGAACTGGAAATCCTCTGGAGTTCCAAAGCGATGAGTGGGTGCGAAAAATCCAGTTACCTGATATCCCCAAGAACCTGAGAATGGGTGTTCGGCCAAGGGTAAAAACTCCACGTGTGTAAAACCTTGCTCGGTGACATAGTCAGCCAACTCGGTAGCCATTTCTCTGTAGGTGAGGGGGCGGTTTCCATCGTCTGCCACTCGCCGCCAAGACTCCGGGTGGACTTCGTAAATGGAGATGGGCTCTTTTTTCCAATTCTTTTTACTACGTTTTTCCATCCAATCTTGATCAGACCAATGGAAAGTGTCGGTTTTGCAGACGATGGAAGCGTTGTGTGGCGGCGGCTCAAACCGAGTTGCGTAGGGATCGGTTTTCAGGCGTAGGCTGCCGTCTGCTCCGTGAACCTCGTACTTATAAGTAGTGCCTTCGCCCAGCCCCGGTATGAAGAGTTCCCAGACACCAGAGTTGCCGAGTGGGCGCATCGGGTGGTAGCGGCCATCCCATCGGTTGAAGTCACCGACTACCGATAATCGCTGGGCGCTGGGTGCCCAGACCGCAAAGGCTACCCCTGGGACGCCATCAATGATTTTATCGTGGGCTCCGAGTTTGTTGTAAATGAAATGTTCATTTCCCTGGTTGAAGAGGTATAGGTCCTGCTCGCTGAGAGTGGGGAGAAAGGAGTATGGATCGAAAAACTGGCGAACCTCTCCGTTCGGTTGTTCTATTCTGAGGCGATAGGGGACGACTTTTTTAATCTTATCCGAATAGCCTTCAAAAAGTCCGGCCTCATCAACCTTCTCTAAAGGGAAGCGGATTTCCTTCTCATCGGCACCCACTATTACTACTTGGCACTGGCTGGCATCCTGTAGGAAGGTGCGAACTACCACTCCGGAATCCTTCTTGGATTTGAAGGGATGCATTCCAAGAATGGAATGTGGCGCAGTCTCCTTCGCCTCTAATATGCGTGTTACTTGTTCTTTCGGAAGAGAATATTCTGCCATAGTTGTTACCTTTTTGGGTTGGAGCTTTTGTGGCGAGTTCGTTGGTATGTTCACACGGAATGATCCGCACTTCAACACATTCTCGAAATCTTCGATGGAAGTTAACCTTTTGGTGCCCTCTAGCCGGGGTCGTTTGGGCTTTCTCGCTGAATTTCCTTTTCACCGCACCTGCCGTTGCGGAAGAAGCGAGGGAGGAAGGGCCCTTGCGAATCCTATCTTCGGGTACACTCGATTATGATTTTGACGGGAACACTGTTACGTCTCAAGGACCGATTGATGCAGAATACGGACCGTATCGGCTCAAGGCGGGGGCTTTTGTCTGGAACCGGAAGACGGGCGTTGTGGAGGCCAGTGGGGGGGTAACGTTGGATAACTCGGGTCAAAGTTTTGACCACGTCAACCGAGAGGGCAGGGGAGACTTTTTCGAGGCTTGGTGGCCGCGATCTTACATGGATGTTCCTTTTGTTCTCAAAGCGGGCGAAGCAGAACTCGGGATGACGGATCGCATGATCGGGGCAAGTGGTGGAGTCTCGGCTCGTTTTGCCAGGGGCCGATTGAACGCATCACAGTTAGACGTGGTTGCGACCGAGGATGGAAAATTGTCCGCAAAAAAGGTTCGGATGGGCAGTGGTGTTTTCCTGTTGTCAGCTGAATCGATTGACGGGAATAACGAAGAGGTAGTTTTTACTGATACGACAACCGTCCTCGGAGAGCCCTCCGATTGGGGTCCCCGTATTCATGCGCGTGAGATTCGGAATAAGCGCGGGACGGAGTACATCAGCCTTTATGGAGTGACGCTTGGGGTGGGTCCGGTCCCGGTTATCTATCTTCCGCGTGTTTGGCTGCGGGACTGGGATATTGGTGTATCTTTTGATTTGGGTGCTGGTTTTAGTGATAATCTCGGTATCTATGGGGACGCGGGGATCTCTTTCAAGGTGGCTCCCTTTCTCTTGCTGAATCCGGCTTTCTCGTACTACGGTCGCCGCGGTCTCCTTCTTTCTCCGAACTTTAGTTGGGAACGCACTTCGAGTTCAGGTGAATACTACACCAAGGGATCTTTGTTAAGTGGGTGGATTTCGGATCAAGGCAGTGCAGAGCTTCGTGGTGTAGATCGTTTCGGCAATCCCATTGGGACTTCCCGGGGGTATGCTTTAGCTCAGGGATACGGGAACCAGAGAGGTGGATGGAGTTTTGTAAATCAATTTGAAGCGCGGTCTGATACGGAGGTGCTCCGAGATTTTCGTCCTGAATTGGAAAGCCGGTACTTCGCCCCGGAATCTTTTTCGGAGCTGTTTGTTCCATTTGGGCCATTTAGTTTTTCAGCCTTGGGTCGTTTTCGAACCTTGGACATGACCGAGTCGATTGAGGCGATTCCCTCACTCTCGGTTGCATTGGATGCAAGAAGGCTTGGTGTGACATCCCTCGTGCAGGAAGGGTGGGTGGATTATGATCGGCTACGGCGAGCCGATTCCAGTAACAACACTCTGGCGGAGGCGGATCGATGGGAAGGTGCTTACCGGTTGAGCTATTTACTACCCTCGGCGAATTGGATCTCGATCGAACCAACGGCGGGTATCCGGCAGCGACTCTATCAAAATGTAGAAGACAGCGGTGAGGATGGTGCTTCCACTCTATTTGAAACGGGATTGGATGTTTCGATGGCCTTCAATCGCAAGTGGGAGACAAAGAGCCGGATTTGGGATGTGGACGGCCTGCTTCACCAAACCCGTCCGCTGGTAGGATATCGTTGGATGCCGCAAGTTGGGATGAATGAAGATGAAATACCGCAAATCTATCCGACAGCCTACACCAGCGGCGTGGATCCTCTTGGTTTCTCGAATCTGACCTACCGATCGGATAGTGGCGCGGAGCAAATTTTTCGCGTGGGTTGGGAAAATCGAATTCTTGCTGGCTCTTATGATGATGCGACCAGACTTCGGAATCTGGGTTCATTTTCACTATATCAAGACTTTATAGATGCCCGGCCCGGCGCTGAATCTCGTTCGAACAACACGATGCTATCGATCTCTGGTGAGCCGGCGCCCTGGATCGCACTCGAATTGTTCAGTCGTGTGGATACCGACTCCCTGACCCTCATCGAGTTCGTGCCCGGATTGCGCCTTCGCGATGGGGATCGATGGGAGAGTCGTTGGTACTTCCAGTCACTGCAACACCAGGTGAACCAGCTTCTATGGGACGCCTCAGTGGCTTTGAACCGGAAAAACCGTTTTCTTTTCGAGATGCGCTATAATGGGCAGAGCGAGAAAGTTACCCGCCATTCATACGGCTTGCGGCGTCGAGTTGGGAACGCCTGGGAGGTGGAGGCCAAGGTTATTTTCCGGAAAGACGACACCCGTGAGTCCGACTTTCAGTTCAATCTCGCCGTAAGAAGCCTGTTGTTTTAATCGCCAGGGTAACAAGCTCTAGTCAGGGTTGATACGGGCAATCTTTGAGGGGTAAAGCGCTCTTGATGAAGTCCCCGCACCGTAGCGATGGAGGCAAAGTCAGGGATTATCACTATACAGAATGATCCTCATTGAGGTGGACCTACTGAACCAACGCGATTCTCAGACCTTATTCAGATTATCGAGGGCCTGTCTTGCTGCTTCGGTCTCGGCTGCCTTTTTGGAGCTGCCCTGTCCGCGCCCAAGCAACTCGCCGCGCAGACAGACAGTGGACTCAAAGAGCCGGTTGTGTGGGGGGCCTTCCATGAGCACAATCTCGTAAATTGGTTGTTCCTCGTCGGTTGGATCTGCTTGCACCTTTTCTTGAAGGGCACCTTTGGGATTTTCTATTTCCGACTCAAAGGCTTCGGCATCGAAATCCCTATTCGAAAAGAGTTGAACGAGAAGATTTCGGGCAGCCTCGAGGCCGCCGTCGAGATAAACTGCTCCAAAAATTGCCTCTAGTGCATCCTCCAGAACCGCGAGACTCTCCTGCGTAGATTGATCCCTCGCCGTCTGGCTGAGAATGAGGTATCCACCGAGGGAAAGGTCACGAGCGAGAGCGGCCAGGGAGGGTCCACGCACGAGACTGGCGCGCAGGGTAGTCATCTGCCCCTCGTTCGCTGCGGGATTCTCGCTGTAGAGCTTCTCGCTGATGACTAATTCCAATACGGCATCACCGAGAAATTCCAATCGCTGGTTTGACGTGGAGGAGGTCCCGTCAATCAAGGCGGACGGGTGGGTCAGGGCGGTTTGCAGTAGTTGAGGATCGCGAAACCGGTAGCCGATCCTTTCTTCAATTGCCGAGAGCTCGCTCATTCTTTCGCAGCAGCCTTCAACTGGAAGCGGGAAATGAACTCTTCGGAGAGTTTATCGTATGCGAGAGCGCCGGAACTACTTTTTTCGTATTCGAAGATGGTCTGCCCAAAACTGGGGGATTCCGTGAGACGAATGTTTCTCGGTATGATAGAGGAGAAAATTTTATCCCCAAAGTGGGCTCGCACTTCCGACACGACCTGTTGGGAAAGATTGGTGCGGATGTCGAACATTGTCATTAGGATGCCAGCGAGTTCGAGGTTGGGATTCACGCCACCTTCCCGGATTTGTTTCAGAAGGTTCAGGATTTCCCCGAGTCCTTCCATGGCAAGGTATTCGCATTGCAAGGCAACGGCCAGATAGTCGGCGGCGGCCAGTGCATTGAGGGAAAGGACGGTCGAGGAAGGTGGGCAATCGAGAATGATTGCCCCAAATCCATATTCTTCCTTTAGCGCATCGAGTAAGCCTCTCAGTCGTAGGAGGTAGTCCTCATCGCGTGGAAGTTCTACCTCGGTGGCGACCAGGTCCCGTTCGGAGCGAATGACAAAGAGATGATTCCTGCCGGATTCGACGATCTTGTCAGAGAGTGACCCATCCCCCATCAGAGGTCCGTACGCACTGGCACCCACTTCTTTTTCCAAGCCGAGCCCGCTGGTAGCGTTTGCCTGTGGGTCCAGGTCGATCAACAGGGTGTCGATTCCGCGAGCGGCTAGACCAGCGGAGAGATTTATAGCAGACGTAGTTTTACCGACGCCCCCTTTTTGGTTGGCGATTGCAAATACCGGAGATTCCATGGGTTTTGCGAGTGTTCGTATCCAAGCCGTGGAAGCAAGGAAAAGGATTCGGGAGGGATCTAAAAGTCCGAAAGACGTTGCGAATGGGCCGGAGCCCATGGATCCCAACCTCTTATCCTGCCTTTGAGAAGAATCCTCTTATCGAAGCAGCTGCGTAGTCGCGATTCATCTTGGCGATTACGTCCAGCTTGATTTCCTTCGGGCAAGCTTCCTGACACTCACCGTAATTGGTGCAGTTCCCGAATCCCGCTTCATCCATCGAATTAACGACGGCGAGAACGCGGCGGTCTTTCTCTGCTTTTCCTTGTGGTAAGGAGTTTAAGTGAGTCACCTTGGCTCCCGCAAAAAGCATGGCCGATCCATTTGGGCAAGCGGCGACGCATGCTCCACAGCCGATGCAGGCAGCGGCGTCCATGGACTTATCGGCGATCTCCTTGGAGATGGGAATTTCATTGGCGTCGGGTGCACTTCCGGTCCGGGCGGTGATAAAGCCACCTGCTTGGATAATGCTATCAAAGCTACTGCGATCAACAATCAGGTCTTTTTGAACTGGGAAAGCTTTCGCGCGCCATGGTTCGATGGTGATGGTGTCGCCATCACTGAAGTGCCTCATGTGAAGCTGGCAGGCGGTGGTTGCTTTTTCGGGGCCGTGTGCTTGGCCGTTGATGACAAGGGAGCATGTGCCGCAGATTCCCTCACGGCAATCGTGGTCGAAAGCGACGGGGCTTTCCTCCTTGTCGATGAGTTGCTCATTGAGAATATCGAGCATTTCCAGGAAGGAAGAGTCCTCCGATACCTCGGGCAAATCATAGCCGACAAAACCACCGGCTTGTTCAGAGTTTTTTTGTCTCCAGATTTTTAGGTGAAGATTCATTGCGTTAATTCCTATTCGATTATTTGTAACTCCGGGTCACGAATTTGACCTCTTCGTATTCGAGCATCTCCTTGTGCAGCGATGGTTCTTGGCCATCCCCTTCAAACTTCCACACTCCGACAAACCCAAATGTATCATCGTGGCGTTTCGCTTCGCCCGAGCTGAGATAGCCGGATTGAACGATCTCATCCTCTTCTGTGTATTGGTGTTCCACTCGGAAGTGACCACCGCAGGACTCCTCGCGCATGAGGGCGTCGCGACACATCAGCTCGCCGAAGTCGATGAAGTCGGCTACGCGGCCTGCCCGTTCCAGCTCTTGGTTGATTTCATCGGCATCGCCAACGATTTTTACGTTCTCCCAGAACTCTTTGCGCAGTGCTTGGATATCTTGGATGGCCTTTTCGAGACCCTCCTTGCTCCGTGCCATACCGCATTCAGACCAGATTATGTGGCCCAGGCGTTTGTGAAAACTGCGGGGGCTTTCGGACCCTTGAATGGAAAGAAGCTTGTCGATGCGAGCCCGAACATCAGCCTCGGTTTTCTCAAACTCGGGTGCGTCGATGGTCACCTTTCCGGCCGAGGCAAGTCCTTGGCGGCTGAGATAGTCGCCTACCGTATACGGCAGGACAAAGTAACCGTCGGCCAGACCCTGCATGAGTGCGGAGGCCCCGAGTCGGTTGGCGCCGTGGTCGGAGAAGTTGGCTTCCCCGGCAACGAAGAGACCCTCAATGTTGCTTTCGAGGTTATAGTCCACCCAAAGCCCACCCATGGTGTAGTGGACGGCGGGGTAGATCATCATCGGCGTCGTGTATGGGTCGGCTCCGGTGATCCGGTTGTACATATCGAAAAGGTTGCCGTAGCGCTCCGCGATCTTGTCTTTACCGTAGCGCTCGATGGCGTCGCGGAAATCGAGGAATACCCCTAAGCCAGTGGAAGCGATTCCAAGCCCGGCATCGCAAGCTTCCTTAGCTGCCCGGGAAGAAATGTCGCGCGGGGCTAGGTTGCCAAATGAAGGATATTTGCGTTCGAGGAAATAGTCACGTTCCTCGTCGGGCACATCCCCCGGATGCATCTTGGATTCACGAATCTTTTTAGCAGTTTCCGGGTCCTTGGGCACCCAGACGCGACCATCGTTTCGGAGAGATTCCGACATGAGGGTGAGCTTGGATTGCTGATCGCCGTGGACAGGAATGCAAGTCGGGTGAATCTGCGTGTAGCAAGGATTCGCGAACCCGGCACCGCGACGGTGAGCGCGGTAGGCGGCGGTAACGTTGCACCCTTGTGCGTTAGTGGAGAGGAAGAAGACATTCCCGTAACCACCTGTGGCCATAACGACGCAGTCACCAGCGAATCGCTCTATCTTTCCGTTGACCAGGTTGCGGGTGATGATCCCCTTGGCGTGGCCGTCTACCAGGACGACGTCCAACATCTCGTGGCGGTTGTACATTTTTACCTGCCCGAGGCCAATCTGGCGGCTCAATTGTTGGTAGGCTCCCAGAAGAAGTTGTTGCCCGGTCTGCCCGCGGGCATAGAAAGTGCGGCTGACCTGAGCACCTCCGAAAGAACGGTTGTCGAGGAGACCACCATATTCGCGGGCGAAGGGCACCCCTTGGGCAACGCTCTGATCGATGATGTTTCCAGAGACCTCCGCGAGACGGTAAACGTTCGCCTCACGGGAGCGGAAATCGCCCCCTTTCACCGTGTCGTAAAACAAGCGGTAGGTGCTGTCGCCGTCATTTTGATAATTTTTGGCTGCGTTGATGCCACCTTGAGCGGCAATGCTGTGAGCGCGGCGTGGGCTATCCTGGTAGCAGAAACAGCTCACATTGTAGCCCATTTCAGCCATTGAAGCTGCTGCGGAAGCTCCAGCTAGGCCGGAGCCTACGATGATAACATGGTATTTTCGGCGGTTGGCCGGATTCACCAATTTGATCTTGGATTTATGGTTTGTCCACTTTTCGGCCACGGGGCCGTCGGGGATTTTTGCGTTTAATTCCATGGCGTATTCTTCTTTTGCGTAAATTAGTGAGACGACTCCGGGTAGGTGACGTAAATAGGATCCTCGCCGTTCCAGTCTTCGGTGGCTTGGCGAACTTCCGATCCGTAGAGGATACTTGAATCGCTGTACCAAGAAATGAGAGAAGCTGCTGGGATGGCGACAAAACCTAGGAAGATAACAACTCCGTAGGCTACAGCGAAATAGTCGAGGCGTTTTCGCCAGATATCATTGCGCAGTCCCAGGCTTTGAAACATGCTGGAAACACCGTGTGAAAGGTGCCAGCAGAGTAGGGCCATTGCTACGATATAGAAACCGGCTATCCAAATGTTGGAAAAACCATAAATCAGCATCGCGTAAACATCCTGTGTATCCTTCCCGTCGAGATCGAAGCGAAGATTTTTATAAGCCGGATCAATGCTTTGTGCGGTGAAATGCAGGATGTGGAATACAATAAAGGCGAGAACGATGAGGCCAGAGTACTTCATCGTGCGGGCGGCAAAGGAAGCTTTCATGTAGCGTTGCTTCTCGTATGTCTCCGGCCTGGCTCTGCGGTTTTCGATTACAAGGAGGACCGCTGCGATGATGTGCAAAACAACAGCAGCCAAGAGCACGATCCGAACCAACCACAAAAACTCCCATGGCAGGATTTGGTGGAGGAAGTAAGCATATTTGTTAATAGCTTCCGGCGGGCCGAATGCTTGCAAGTTCCCCAGCATGTGGCCGAGGACAAAGCCGACGAGGATTAAGCCGGTTAGGGCCATTACATATTTCTTCGCAATCGAAGTGCGAAATATACCGATGGGATTCATTTTTTTCCTTTATGCTAGTAGCGCTAATAAGGAAACAGAGTTATTTGGGGAGCTGTGAAGTGCAACGGGAATCTCCCTATATTCAATTTTGTATAATCATTGCTTGGATATACAATTAGGGTTGCTTCTGACGATTTCGGATGGACACGATTCGGAAACTCCATCATACCGCATTTTAATGAAGGTTTATTTGAATGGTGCATTCGTCGAAAAGGAGGATGCGAAAGTTTCGGTCTTTGACCACGGTTTTCTCTATGGTGACGGAGTTTTTGAGGGGATTCGCCTCTATGGTGGCAGTGTCTTTAAGTTGGAAGAGCATCTGATCCGTCTGGAACAATCGGCGAAGGCCCTTCTGCTTCAGATGCCCGTCTCGCGTGATGAGATGCGGGAGCTGGTCTGTGAATCTTGTCGGGTCAATGGTCTTACGGATGGATATATCCGGCTCATCGTAACAAGAGGTGTTGGATCGCTTGGGCTCTCACCCAAAGGCTGCGGACCCTCCGGTCTCGTCATTATTGCCGATACGATCGAGCTCTTTCCGGCGCGCTACTACGAAGAAGGGCTGAAGATCGTGACCGTTCCTACCCGGAGACTTGGACCGGCAGCTCTGCCTCCAATGGTTAAGTCGTTAAATTATTTGAATAATATTTTGGCGAAGATCGAGGCGCAGTCGCTTGGTTATCAAGAGGCTTTAATGCTGAACGAGCAGGGTTACGTGGCCGAATGCAGCGGGGACAATGTCTTTATAATCCAGGGGGGTATTTTGGTGACTCCTCCAACTGCTGCTGGAAGCCTACGGGGTATCACACGTGATGTGATCCTGGAGCTCGCAGTGGAATTGGGTATCCCAGTCGAGAAGAAGGACCTGACGCGTTATGATATTTGGATAGCCGATGAGTGTTTCGTTTCGGGGACAGCAGCGGAGGTCGTTCCGGTCGTGGAAGTGGATTCACGAAAGATCGGCGACGGGCAACCGGGTGCGCAAACCAGGAGATTGCTCGCAAAATTTAAAGATCTTGTCTCGGTAGGCGGCACTCGTATTTGACCCAAGCGAATAATTCAGCCATTTTACCCCAAATGGCTAAACCAAAACAGTGCGATCATTGTGGAAAACCGGCGACGATTCACCTTACACAAATTGTGGGAGGAGAGATTCGCAAGGTGGACCTTTGTGAAGCTTGCCAATTCAAGGACAGCATGGCTGCTGATTTCGATCTCAAGCCCTTCGCGAAATTGGCGGATGGGGTGTTGGCGGCACACAACAATACCGGCGAGGTTCATGCGTGCCCGGTATGCGGGTGTGACGACAATAGTTTTCAGAAAAGCGGTCGCTTCGGTTGCCCTGATTGTTATGAAGCATTTGCGGGAATTGTGCCTGAGGTGCTTCGAAATATTCAGCCCGGTTTGCGGCACGAAGGGAAATCACCTGAAGTTGGCCTTGTGAGAAGGCACTTCGGGAGAAAAAAAGTTGAATTAAGAAAAGAGTTGGAGTCAGCGATCCGCGAAGAGCGATTCGAAGCTGCCGCAGTTTACCGCGACCAACTGAGGAAGTTGGAAGGGAGGGAAGCAAATGCAATTGAAAATTGATTCTCTTATTCGTGCGGACTCCGAACTGACCCATCAAAACACGTCATCGGTACCAATCATTCTCATGACCAGGATCCGCCTGGCCCGAAACCTAAGCGGACATAATTTCCCAAACCATTCAGAGGTAGAGAAAAGCGCGGAGGTTTTTGAACTCTGCCGCAAGGCAATTGAGTCCGCACCGGAAATGGGCTCACCTACCACTGTTCGCATGGAAGACCTCTCGACAATGGAGAAAAAAATTCTGGTCGAGCGACATTTGGTCAGTCCGGAACTCATCGAGTCTACCGCAGGATCCGGGGTTGTGATCAACGGAGATCAATCCTGTGCGGTTATGATCAACGAAGAAGATCATCTTCGAATTCAGTCGATGCTCACAGGATTTCATTTGGACAAAGTTTGGTCGACGATTGACGCATTGGACGATTCACTCGAAAAAAAGCTGGATTTTGCCTATTCGGAGGAGTTGGGATTTTTAACAGCCTGCCCTTCCAATGTGGGAACAGGGCTCCGGGCCTCGGTCATGATGCATTTGCCAGGATTGGTGATCTCAAAAAACATGGAAAAAGTTATCCGTGCCGTAAATCAAATAGGTTTGGTTGTTCGCGGTTGGATGGGTGAGGGCTCCGATGCATCGGGAAGTGTCTTTCAGATCTCAAACCAACAGACTCTCGGCGAATCCGAGGAGGCAATACTCAAACGTTTGGGCAATGTTTTGAAAACGGTTCGTGTGCAGGAAGAGAACGCCCGTAGCAGGATATTGCAGACCGACCAGAATCGGATTCTGGATCGAATCGGGCGGGCCTATGGAATCCTCCGAAACGGGCATCTTTTAAGCTCAGGTGAAGGTATGAGTCTTCTTTCACTGATACGCTTGGGGGCGGATTTCGGGATGTTCCCCAAAGACACTAGGTGTTTAGTGGATCGTCTATTTATTGAGAGTCAACCAGCTCATGTTCAATACCTTGCGGAATCAGAAATCGAGTCGGCAGCACGGGATTCGCTGCGGGCATCCTTTATGAGAAAGAACTTTAGAGACATCCCCGAACCCGACTTCGAATCAGCGTCAACCTGACACACTGAGACAAAAGAACGTCAAATTTTGACTCTTAACAAACTTATCACTAAAAGAAAAACATGGAACCGATGAACAATTTTACGCCTCGCGCTCAACAGGTCCTTGCACTTGCCCGGAAAGAGGCCGACCGTTTCCACCACACTTACGTGGGGACTGAGCACTTACTATTGGGCTTGATCAATCTGGGGCAGGGGGTTGCGGTGAATGTGCTGCAAAAACTTGGCCTGAGCTTGGACACTGTTCGGAGCGCAGTGGAAAAACAAGTTGGCACCGGACCTGAAACAAAACCCACCGGGAATATTCCTTACACACCACGCGTTAAACAGGTGCTCGCGCTGGCGAATAAAGAGGCAAAAGCTCTCAACCACAGCTATGTTGGGACCGAACACATTCTCCTCGGCTTACTGAGGGAGGGCGACGGGGTTGCCGCGCGCGTGCTAAGATCTTTGGATGTGGATATTGAGCGCTGCCGGAACGAAATCCTCATCGAACTGGATCCCAACTTCAGCGAAAACCCTGAGGCCGGGGGCGAGGCAGCTGGCGTAACTGCTACTCAGCAGGACGAACGAAAAGAGGTCAAAACACCCGCCCTGAAGTCCTTCGGGAGAGACCTGACGGAGATGGCCAAGAAGGGTGAACTCGACCCAGTAATTGGGCGCGCCAAGGAAATCCGCCGCGTGATACAAATCCTCTGCCGTCGCACGAAGAACAATCCCGTCCTCATCGGTGAGGCTGGCGTCGGCAAGACGGCCATCGTCGAGGGCTTGGCTCAGGAAATTTCCTCCGGTGTTGTTCCAGAAATCATCTTGGACAAGAAAGTCATCACACTCGATTTGGCACTCATGGTGGCGGGAACGAAATACCGCGGTCAATTTGAGGAGAGAATCAAGGCAGTCATGGATGAGATCCGAAAATGCGGGAACATCATCCTCTTCATTGATGAGCTTCACACGATCGTCGGAGCCGGAGCGGCTGAGGGTGCCATGGATGCGTCGAACATCTTCAAGCCTGCGCTTAGTCGCGGTGAAATGCAGTGCATCGGTGCAACAACCTTATCTGAATATCGCAAGCACATCGAGAAAGACAGTGCTCTGGATCGACGATTCCAGTCAGTAAAGGTTGAACCACCCTCATTGGCGGATGCGATTGAGATCTTGAAAGGCATTCGTGTCAAATATGAGGAGCACCACAAGGTCGAGTTTACAGATGCAGCTATCGAGTCAGCTACAAAGCTCTCGGATCGCTACATCACAGGTCGTTTCCTTCCCGACAAAGCGATCGACGTCATCGACGAGTCCGGAGCAAGGGCCAGGATTAACTCACTGGAACGTCCTCCGGAGATTGAGGAGGTTACGGGTCAGATCGATACCGTCTGCGCGAAGAAGGAAGAGGCTATCAGTGCCCAGAATTTTGAAGACGCCGCCCGCTTTCGCGATGAAGAAAAACGCTTGCGCAAGGATCGAGAGGATAAGCTCGAAGCTTGGAAAAAGAGTCGGGAAGAACAAAAGATTACTGTTGGTGAGGATGATATCCTGCACGTGGTTTCGGATTGGACCGGAATACCACTCACCCGAATGGAGGAACAAGACAGCGCAAAACTCCTCCATCTGGAGAAGGACCTGCAAACGCAGGTTATCGGGCAGGATCCGGCTACCGTATCCATTTCCCGGGCCCTCCGCCGCTCACGGGCAGATCTAAAGGATCCTCGTCGTCCGATTGGTTCTTTCATGTTCCTCGGACCTACAGGCGTCGGAAAGACACACTTGGCCAAAACCTTGGCAGAGTCCATGTTTGGCAGCGCGGACTCGATCATCCAAGTAGACATGTCCGAGTATATGGAGAAATTCTCGGTATCCCGTCTCATTGGTTCTCCCCCAGGCTATGTTGGATACGAAGAGGGCGGCCAGTTGACAGAGGCTATCCGCCGCCGCCCTTACTCGGTCATTCTTCTCGATGAAATCGAAAAGGCGCACCCTGATGTTGTGCAATTACTCCTGCAGGTTTTGGAAGAAGGTAGATTGACCGATAGTCTCGGGCGGAAAGTAGATTTCCGGAATACCATCCTCATCATGACTTCCAATGTCGGAGCAGATATTTTGCAAAGGAATTCATCCATGGGTTTCGGTTCCGAAGATGCGAACGCAGATTTCGACAAAATCCGCGATCGGATCATGGACGAGACAAAGCGCATGTTTAAACCGGAGTTCTTGAACCGTTTGAATGAGATTATCATTTTCCGGCCTCTGGATCGAACTCACATGAGAGCTATCGTCGACTTGGAGTTGAAAACAGTAAGTGATCGTCTGGCAGACCGGGGTATCAGCTTCGAACTGACCGCTGCTGCACGCGATTTCCTTCTCGAAGAAGGTCACGATGAGAAGTATGGAGCCCGCCCTCTTCGACGGGCAATTGAACGCTACGTGGAAGACGGTCTCGCCGAAGAAATTCTTGGTGGGTCGATCAAACCGGGTGAACCCATCCATATCGACAAAAATCCGGATCGGAAAGAATTGACCTTCCATCAAGAGACATCGTCCTCGGTCTAGTGCATATTGCGATTCACCTCTATCCTTGACTTGAATAACCATCACTATGTAGCTTCGGCTACATAATGAGAAATAGAGCACATCCCAGGCATTCACTGGTCAGCCTACTGACTGCGGTGTTTGTTGTGCAGTCTTCTCTCAGCGCGGAAGACTTGTTCGAAGATCTTGCTTTGTCGGCCATCCTTTCTTTTGAGTCAAAGTATGTTTATCGAGGAGTGCAGGTTGGTGAGGAGTCATTTCAACCGAGTGTGGAGGTGGGGCATCCGCTGGGGCCCGGTGACTTCTATGCGGGAATATGGTCCAGTCAGGATATTGGAGGTAGCTCCTCGGACGAGGTGAAATTTTACGGGGGCTATCAACTGGCTCTGTCGCCGATATTCTCTGTGACCGGTGGCTACACCTATTACTGGTATCCTGACGATGGAGCGGTGCCGAATCGAGAAAATGAACCGTTCTTGGGGATTCTGGCGGATTTGCCCTTACAGCCAGCAATTTTTGTATTTTACAATTTCACACTGGAGCAAGTTTTGGTCGAAGCCTCCATCGGTCACGTGATTGAGCTGTCGGATCGGAGCTTTCTGGAGGGCGGCTTGATAGTAGGAGCGGCTCACGCGGACGATGCGAACAGTGATCAGGAGCCAAGTAAGCCCACAAATAGATATTCCTATTTTCTAACCTACATTGATTTGAGTTACGCGATCAACGAACTCTCCTCCGCCTCATTGGGGATTCGCTACTCGGGTTTAGAGGATAACGGTTACGCCGATAACTTCTTTTGGGGTGCCTCAATCAGTTTTGGTTATTGAGCGGAGGGCGGGGATTCCCGCGCAGCGTGCTCGACGACAAACTCAACTAAAGGGTAATTTATTGGGGGGTTGCTACTGTTTTATCCCTGTTAGTTCCAGCGCGAGGGCCGCAATGAAACCTGTGGAATAAACGAACACGGCAATCGCGCGAGCACGAGAGCCCTACACTCTGAGTAAGGTCGCCGCTTGCGGCGTTGCCGCAAAACGGAAACTGCTTATCGGCGGCGGGTAAACTTCTTTTGGAACTTCTCGACTCGACCAGCGGTATCTACGAATCGTTTTTCGCCTGTAAATACAGGATGAGAATCAGATGTGATATCGCAGATGATCATCTTGTGTTCAACGCCGTCAATCTCTTCGCGACGATCTGTCTTTACTGTGGATCGTGTGATGAAGCGATTACCAGTCGACACATCGACGAAGCAAGTTGGCTCGTAATTGGGATGGATTTCTTTTTGCATCTCAGTTTGTAAAGTTTGTTACCCAGGTTTAACTCACCCTTGACGGGCTTTGAAGCGTGGGTTGGTCTTGCAAATGACGTAAATACGACCGCGGCGACGAACGACTTGGCAATCGGGATGGCGGTGCTTGAGTGATTTAATGGATGAGACGACTTTCATGGCGAAAAACAGGTAAGAATGGACTTATCGGAAAGGCTGTCAACCGCTTTCCCCTTCATTTTTCCCATTGGCCGCGAAGATGGTGATGTCGGCGGACTTCAGGCCAGTGATCTCCTGAGCTCTACGAAGAGCATCCCGAGTGGAGAGGTTGGGGTTTTCCGCTTTGTATTTGAAGAAATTTTCCTCGCCCAGCTCCGCCATTAAGCCGGAGCGGTGGAAGATTTGGTTGATCTCCTCATGGGCCCCACTGACGAGAAAGGCACAATTACTTGTGCGAGCGAATCGGATTAAATCGATGATCGTCAGCGCCGCAGTGGCATCGAGATGGTGGGCGTTGCGGAGGCGGAGAATGATGGCGCGCTGGTTTGGATGGCCGACGAGTCTCCGCATCTGTTCAAGAAACAGGTCACTAGACGCAAAAAACAAATCTCCTTCGACGTGAACGATGGCGATTTCGGGGCGTTTTTCCGTTAATTCACCCTCCCGCATGTTCCCTTGATCGTCGAAGGCAATTTCGTTGAGGGCAGGGCGAGCGGCTTTGCGGACGAAGAGGATGATGGAGAACAACGCCCCAATGGCGATAGCCGTGTCGAGAGGGAGGGCCAACCCCCCGATAAAGGTCGCAATAAAGACTGCGGCATCACTTTTCGTTGTCCGCATGACCACACTAATCTCGCTCCGATTGATCAAAGACACGCCCACAAGGATCACGAGGGTGGCCAGGCAGGCTTTGGGAACGTATCCGATAAAACTACCGAGAAGGAAAAGCCCCCCGATGAGAAGAAGGCCGCTGAAAATACTGGAAACAGCGGTAGCTGCGCCACTTCTGAAATTAAGAGCGGACCGGGTCAATGAACCCGAAACGGCCATGCCGGAACCGAAGGCACAGGCAAAATTGGCTGCTCCCATGCTAAGCATTTGCTGATTGATATCGACGCGGTCACCCGCTTGTGCGGCTAGCGTTTTCGCGATCGAGGCACTTTCGAGCAGAGAGAGGAAAGCTACGGCAAGAGCGGCACTTCCCAATTGATGCAACTCGTTCCAATGGAATGAGGGCAGCGAAAGAGGCCAAGAAGCGGCGTTGATGGGAGAAAGCATCTCGGGTGCAACTCCGAGAGGTCGCAAGAGAGCGACGATGCCAGCGGTAATCGAGAGAGCGATCGCAATCGTGGGGAGTCCCTTGGCAAAACGGCGAACGGGGAGGTAAACTGCCAGTGTGATTCCGGCGATTAGAGCGGATTCCCACTGTGTCCCCCCGATCCCCTGGAGTAGGTTCCAGAGAGATTCGATAAAAGTGCCTGCTTTTGGAACATGTAAGCCGAGGACTGTCTTTAGCTGGTTGACGATGATGAGGAAAGCAGCGGCGGTAATGTAACCTGTTATCACGGATCGGGAAACGAATTGGGTAATCGCCGCGATCCGTAAGAGGGCTCCTGCGACCATAAAGATGCCAACCAGAACTAGAAGGATCGGCATGGCCAGAACCGCTTGCTCTGGCGAGTAGCCCAGAGTTAGGAAGGCGCTCAACAGCATGACTGCAGTAGCGTTCGTCGGCCCGAGCATTACGAACCGGGAACTGGCGAAGAGAGGGCCGGTAATGGAGGAAAGGGCCGAGCAGAAGATCCCCATTTGCACGGGTAGTCCGGCAATGAGTGCATAGGCCATCCCCTGTGGAAAGTCGAGGAGGGCTACGTTGATGGCGGAGCGCCCGTCGGCCCCTGCTTTCTTCCAACTATATTGGCGTAGAGTTTTACCCAGCGGGAAGAGCTGTAGTCCGGAGGAACGGAGGAAACGGGTGATTACTCTAACTAATCCCAAAGGAAGTGAACTCCTATACTTTGTTTTCCGCGGGGAAGGATGGATTTAATTTGAGCACGTCACCGGGTTTGATGGTAAAGGGACCGATGTCGGAGGGAATTTTGTCATTGAGGTAGAGTTCACCGGTGAGGGATTCCTCGGGTTCGCCAGTCCAGACCCACTCTCCAATTCCTGTCATCTCTAGGCGGGCACCTTCGTTCCAAGGGAGCCCGGGATCACTGCCGCGCAAGTAGATGCCGTTCTGGATCCCAACGAAAGCGGAGACAATTACTTTGGTGGTTTTTGGCTTGCGCGGCTTCTTTGATGCGGAGGTTTGCGGAGGTTCTTTTTCCTCGCCATCCAAATCTCCGGTTTGCGTATCCGTGGTTTTTTCTTGTGGCTTCTTTTGATCCGAAGAGTTTGTTGCGTCTACCGAATTCTGGTGCGGTTGATCCTGCTTTGCATCCTCGGCTTCACTTTCTGAGAAAGCTACTTTTTCGGTCGCCACTTCAGTATTAAGCTGAATTTTCTCTTCGGGATCTTCGCCACTTGCCTGCATTCCTTTCTCACCACTGGAACTCGATTCGGTTTCTCCTCCGAAAAGGCGCAACCTTCGGGCGTCTTCCAACTGGAGCTCGAGTCGATAAATGGCTTTGGACAAATTGGACAAGCCTGTTTCTACAAACTCCCGAGTGGCGGCATGTGCCGAAACCGTCCGGAGGTCGTCGTGTGCCTTTTCGATATCTTTTGGCAGGGTTTGGAGCGCAGCCATCAGTTTCAGGATCTCCTCCCTCTTGGAGTCGGCGGTTTCCTGGCCTCGACGAATCGCTTCACCAAGTTTTTCTTCAACCAGATCGGGAAGTCTCTCCGAGACGAGGCGCAAAGGGTTATCCTCTACCTCCCGCTCCCGCAATTCAGCCAGAATTTCATCAGCCCGCTTCACGGCCTGCCTGAGGGTAACACCCGCCTGATCCGCGCAAGAGCGGTTGAAATTGAGAAGAGCGAACTGGTCGAGGAGAAAGGGAAGAAGTGTGAGGAGACCGCCGATAGCGAGGCAGAGGACAACCAATAGAACCGTAGAAACGGACCACGGCTCAGGACCAAAAAAAACCAGGGAAACCCCGAAAGCCACCAAAAGAATATTGCCCGCCAAAAAAGGCGTCTTGGGCGTCTTTCGGTATCTAGCGGTCGGTTGGGTCATTTCCTCGAAGAAAAAATTGGGGCTAGCCGTAAGCAGATGCAAACCCTTTGCGAGGCAACTTGGTCAAATTTCGATTGCGGTGGGAGGATTTCGTGGCTTTATTAGTATGATGCGCAACAAGAAAGCGTTTACCCTTATTGAGTTATTAACCGTGATTGCTGTGATTGCTATCTTGGCAGCTATTTCTTTTGGTGTCACCACCGGAGTGTACCAGCGGCAGGCTAGAACCCAAGCATCAGCGGATTTATCTGCAATATCCACTGCTTTGGAGTCGTACCGGAAACAGTATGGCTCCTACCCGGAGGTGTCCATTGGAGCCAGCGCCCAAGAGAGAGGAAATGAGTTGTTCCTTGCCCTGGCGAATTTGAGAGGACCAAGGTCAAGTGATACCCCAGAGAACACGACTGAAGTTCGGCCTTTCCTCGAATTTGGGAAGGTGGAGTCGAGTGGTCCGGAATCAACCGACAATCAATTTGACCCGACTAGTGGGACTTATCACTACATCGATCCTTGGGGAAATCCTTATGAATACGGATTTACGATTGATCCTGGGCAAACTACATGGAAACGATTCGGATTTATAATTTTCTCGAATGGGCCGGACGGTGTAAATCAGGAATCGGGGATTACGGCAAGCGGCTTGCCCGACCGCGACGCGGCTGCTAACCTTGATAATATATACGTCGGAGAATAATCAATAACCCCAAGGACATAATATGAAAGACACTAAAAAAGGATTTACCTTAATTGAATTGCTGACGGTCATTGCGATTATCGGCATCTTAGCGGGGATCATCATACCTGCGGTTGGAGCGGTTCGTAAAAATGCCAAAAAGGTGAAAACTCAGGCGATGTTCAGCCAATGGGCCGCGGCCATGGAGCTCTTCAAACAAGATTACGGTTACATGCCTATTTTCACCTTTCCTCAGAATGAAGATGGGGAATTTTATAATGTCATGACCGGAGATCCAGCGGATACCACTTTCAATAAGAAAAACATTCGTTACTACTCCTTTTCCAATGACGCAATTGCGCTAGATTCGCCCTATGGGGTTACGGATGGATTGATTGTCGAAGCATTCGGGAATCCCAATATCGGAATGGCTGTGGACACGGACAGAGATGGAATAATTGATAGTGGTGAACGAAATGGTGCGCCGACTTCAAGTGATGTTCGATCCAGCGTCATCTTTTGGACGGAGGTTCCAACAGCGAACAAGAGGGACTTCGAAGAAGTTAAGTCTTGGGAGTAGTGTGCGTTGGGCTGGACCTTAAGAATAGCGAAAGTAAATTGGCTGTTTTTTGATCGAACATGACTAGTCAGAAGCGTTCCTACGTGGTGCGCCGTTCCTCCATTCATAACCGGGGTTTGTATGCCCGCGGTACGATTGAGGAGGGTGACTACGTGGTAGAATACCGTGGAGAAAAAATTACCAAAGCGGAGTCCGAACGCAGGGCTCTCTCTCAGGACGCGCGAGGAAAGAAGAATCGCAGCGGACAGGTTTATATTTTTGAACTGAACAAGAAGTACGATCTGGATGGAAACAAGCCCGGAAACGTGGCTCGATTTGCAAATCACAGCTGCGAGCCGAATTGCGAAGCGGTTAACTACCGGGGAAGGATTTGGTTCGTAGCCACAAAAAATATCGAATCCGGAGAGGAGCTCACATTTGATTATGGCTATGCACTTGAGAATGCGCTCGATCACCCGTGTCGTTGCGGCAAAGCCTCTTGCATTGGTTACATTGTTAACGAAGCGGATCGGCCGAAGTTGAAGAAATTGCTTCGAAAAAAGAAAATGTCCCTAGTGAAATCGTGAAGGATGCGGTATCAATGCGGAAATTCGATTTCACCGTTAGCTTTTTTCAAAGTAGGTGGGCCATTGTCACGCCCATCCTTGAGCGTTTACGTAGGTGGGTTGCTTTAGCGCCCACATCGGACGAGGCAAAGGCAAGGCTAAAGCCATGCCCCACATTGGGCGAGTTATGGGCCTGTCTAAAGCAACTGTACCCAGCATGGGGCGATTTGGCCTTTTCAGAGTCGTATTTCCGTCTGAGGGTCTTCTGTCTGTAACGAGATGTCTCCTGATAACAGCTCAAAGAGTGTATCGCCACTCCATGATTCGACTACTGTCCCGAAACCAGAGCTGCCAAAGCGCAGGGTGTTGGTGCTGACTTCCAGCACGGGTGGTGGTCATGACATGCGGGCCCACGCTCTCAAGTGCTGGGCTGAGACGGAAGAGGGGAAAGCCTATGGCTTGGAGGTGGAGATCCACCAAGCGTTGGAGGATACCCACGGAATGTATGGATTCGGTGTCAATCTATACAATCGGATTCAACAATTTTGGCCGAAGCTGCACCATATCTATTTCAATTTTCTCGAACATGCCTCACTCCACGATTCGGGTGAAAAGATTTGGGGGCGCCATCGCTTTATAGAAAGGGTGCGTGAGGTGCAGCCGGATCTCATTGTGAGTACGCATGCTCATTTGAACCACGGTTTTTTTGATTTGGCGCGATGGGCTCTTCCGGGCCGTAAACTGAAATGCGTGACCTATTGCGGGGAGCTGTCCGGAGGATATGGGTTCAGTCGGCATTGGGTGAACCCGAAGGCAGATCTATTTATCGGGGCGGTGGAGGAAACCTGTGACGCCGCATCGACCTTTGGGCTGGGAGATGCCAGGAATTGGTTGGGTGGGTTTCTCCTCGACCCCTCCTTCTATCAGGAACCGATGCGAGAGGAAGAACGCAGGGATTATCTCAGACGGGAATTTGATCTGGATGCCGACCGCTTTGTCCTTGTTCTGGGCACGGGGGCAAACGGCGCCAATAATCACGTCCGCGCTTTGAATTCCTTATACGAAGCCAAGGTTTACCCTCAGGTGATCGCTCTTTGTGGACGGAAGACAGAGACAGTAGCGGAGATCGAAGAATGGAGTGCGGACCATCCTTTACTGCCGGTACGAGCGATACCCTATTACTGCAACATGAGCCGGCTCCTGGACGCAGCCTCAGCCGTTGTGGCCCGATCGGGAACCGGGACGACCAGTGAGGCGATTTTGTCCCGTTGTCCTCTGATCTTCAATGGTGTTGGTGGAGTGATGCCCCAAGAGTGCATCACGGTAAAATACTGCCGGAAAAACGGAATTGGAACCCTTTTGCAAAGAACACACCACCTTCCCCTGATTCTTCGCGAATGGATCAAGGAACCTGGACGTCTCGAAACTGTTCTGTCTTCCATGGAAGCCGTTCGACCCAATAGACAACCACTCGATATTTTGGCGAAGCTACGAAGTCTGGTCGAATGATTGCCGAACCACCCATTCCGCTTCGGGACGTTTGCGCTGGCTTATTCTTCCGGGGAGTTCTTCCCGCTTTTGAAGATTACTTAAAATTTGATCCGGTGGCTCGGAAAATTATTGGATCTTCTTCCGGCAAGGTGCTTTTCACGAATAGACGTGGATCCGCTGCTTGTTTGAATTTTGAGGACGGTTCAGCTCGTTGGGTCGAGGGCTTCGAGGAGCATCCTACGATTCATATTGGTCTTGGGTCGGAGGCGAACACGATACGATTTGTTCGAGGCGGTTTTGCCATCCCGGTGATTCAAAAAGGATGGTTTCACCCAGTTTTTCTAACGCGCTTGCTTCGCCTGTTCCTTCGGTTCCAATCCCTTCTCATGCCAGCGAGCAAATTGTTGGAAGACCCTGCATTCCGTATTCTTCATGTGCGTTTGGCTCTTGCAGTCGCCCTTTTTTCGTTGGCCGAGATAGGAAGAGAAGATCCCTGGGCTAGGAGAATGCTGGAGGGCTGCCCCAATGGCACGGTATCTTTCTTGGTTGATGGGGAAGACTTGGCCGCGAGGATTGAAAAAACGACTCACCATCTAGTTCCTTTGCGAGGTCCCGCATCGGGTGCGATCTCCGATGCTACTGTCCGGTTTGCTTCTTCCAAGGTTGCGATGGAGATCCTTACCCAAAAACAGGACGCCCACGCGGCTGTTGCTCTGGGGGGGATCCAGGTCGAGGGGCTGATTCCTCTAGCTGACGGAATCAATCACGTTTTAGACCGGGTGACGCGCTATCTTCCGTCTGGGTAGTGACCTTAGCCTCCCGGTGAAAGAGGCCATATTTACAAATGGCAAAGATGGCGCGGACCCCATCTTTCCAGCCAATCTTTTTCCCCTCTGCGTAGGTGCGACCATAGTAGGAGATGCCGACTTCAAAGATCCGTACACCCATGCGAGCTGTTTTTGCAGTCAGCTCCGGTTCCACCCCAAACCGATCTTCTTCGATTTGGACGCGGCTGATCACATCCCGGCGAAAGACTTTATAGCAACACTCCATGTCAGTCAGATTGATGTTGGTGAACATATTGCTGAGCATGGTAAGGAAGCGATTCCCGATCATGTGCCAGTAGAAGACCACCCGGTGAGGGCCGACCCCGGTAAAGCGTGAACCAAAGACTGCATCCGCTTTGCCATCGATGATGGGACGAATCAGCCTGGGTAGTTCCTCTGGGTCGTATTCGAGGTCTGCATCCTGAATCGCAACGATATCGCCAGTTGCTTCTCGAAAGCCGGTTCGTAGGGCTGCTCCTTTCCCTGAGTTGATCGAGTGGTACAGTTTTTTGAAGATGGGGTCCGTGAAACCATTCTCAAGAATCTCACGAGTGCCATCGGTCGAAAAATCATCGACGAGAATGATTTCTTTCAGGTGCAAGTTTTTGACACTGCGTACCCGCTCAACAATCTCACCCAGTGTCTCCTTCTCATTGTAGATCGGAATGACGATTGAAACATCCATGGGATCTGAGGTTGAACGGTCTCATCGTTCGAGACCAGTCTTTAGTTCTAAGAATGGTGGCCAGACCCAGATTTGAACTGGGGACACAAGGATTTTCAGTCCTCTGCTCTACCGACTGAGCTATCTGGCCGTTTCCATGTAGGAAAATATGAGGGTTGTCTGACGCAGGGCCAGAGGTCAATGCAAAGGTTCAAAAAATTTAATCGAACGAGTGGCTATTGCAATTCCTTCTACAGTGTGGTCTATTCTATCTGGAGACATTCCTGGAGCGTTTGGCCTTCCAACCGTTTCTTTCCTTACTCTATCAAAACGGGAGCTCGAACCCGAAAGGATGCTGTCAAGCCGCTCATCGGAAGACAAAATCCTTGAGGAGAGCACCCACCTGGTTCTCGAAGGAAAGAACATTTTATCGGCGCATCTGGGTTTGTCTCCCTTTTTTGTGACTAGGCGAGCCGATCCCAGGTATCGGAGAACCCTTTTTCTTCTTGCAGGAAGACGTTGACGACAGCCGGATCAAAGTGCGCTCCACTTTCCTCTCGAATAATGGAGACGGCTTTTTCATGGGAGAAGGGGTCCTTGTAGTGCCTCCTGGACCGAAGGGCGTCGTAGACATCGGCCAAGGCCATAATACGTGCGGAGAGAGGGATTTCCTGCCCCGAAAGCCCGTCCGGGTACCCACGACCATTCCACTTCTCATGATGCGATCGGGCGACCTCAATACCCATCTTGATGAATTCGTTGCCGGGATACTTCTCCAGCACGGCTTGAAGGGTGTTGGCCCCGATCGATGAGTGCTCTTTCATTCGATTGAATTCATCCGCTGTCAGTTTCCCGGGTTTACAGAGGATACGGTCTTCGATGCCTACTTTGCCAATGTCGTGAAGCGGGCTCGCGCAGATCAAATTATCGAGGAAGGACTTGTCGATCTCTTCGCCGTATTCATCGCTATCACAGAGAGCTTCGGTCAGAAGGCGGCAGAACTGTTGGATGCGTTCCATGTGCTTCCCTGTTTCATCGTCCCGCGACTCCGAAAGTTTCGCCAAAGCAAAAATCATCGCCATTTGAGAATCGAGAATTTCCCGGACCTTGTCATCCACGAGTCGACTGAGGTTGTCGACATGTGCTTCTGTGCTTTGTTGCATGCGACTCATCCGCAAGTGGGTTGCGATCCGGGCTTGAATCTCCTCAAAATGGAAGGGCTTAGTCAGGTAGTCCACTGCCCCGAGCCGGAACGCTTTTACTTTCTCAAACGGTTCGTGAAGTCCACTGACAAAAATGATTGGCACATTTCGCAGGGATTTGATCTTACGCATCCTCTCGCAAGCCGTATAGCCGTCAACGACCGGCATTACAGCATCCAGAAGGATTACATCCGGGTTATGACTTTCGGCGGAGCGAATGGCCGCTTCAGCCTCGAGGAAGCGGATCGTCTCATAACCTTGTTCCTCTAAAATATCGCAAAGCATTTCGAGGCTTTCCTGTGAATCGTCTACCACCAGCACTTTGGCGGGGCCGCTATTATCGAATCGGTTGGGGTATTCCACTAGGTAAGTGATTGGCTGATTTTTGGAGGATTACGAATATTTTTTGGAAGAAAATGGATGTCTCATCGAAATAGTGCTGCGAAGAGACGTCGAAGCGTTTGTGTCGCGGTCCAAGGAGGATGTCCGTTTTTCTTGTTCTCCTCCGCAATCGCGAAGGCCCTGTTCCACTGGGCAAAAACGGTGCGATAGGCAAACCACAGCGAATATTTTGCGTCATAGATGTGGGTTGGCTCCGAGGTGATGCCATTGAATTCGATGAGGGTTATGTTTTTACCCTCCTGAAACTCTTCCTCGGAGGGACATTTTGCGTCGAGACGCCCGAAGCAGAGGCCCTCAGCTCCATCAAATATTCGATTGATCGAGGCATCCAATTCAGCACTCGCGAGATTGGATCCATCCAGAAAAATACTCCCCCGGCAGTGGGTTCCCAGCGGGGCCAACTCAAAAACTTCTCCTTCTGCGGGGATGCTTAGTAATTGCTCTTTGTATTTTTCTCGGAAAAAAGGGTAAGAACAGACGGCGCGCTCATGATTCAAAATGAGTGAGTCGATGGTCTGTAACCCATCGCCGACTACCGAGGTATGAATTTTTCGAGTGATTGAGGTAATTCTACCTTGGGATTCGGAGGGTTTTTTTTCGAAAAAGACTCCGAATTCCAAGCCGGGAATAAACTCTTGTACGAGCGGAGTCCCTTCCAGATCTTTTAGGGCGGCTTCCAGTTCTTTCTCATTCTGAACGATCGTCACTCCTTCGCCTCTCTCGCCTTGGTCTGGTTTGCAGACGAGTGGATAAGGCTGCTTCAGATCTTTCTGGAAGGATCGCACAAATCCGAGCCACTCCGGTATTGATTGCTCGGGGTCAAGAGCGAGGGTCCGAACAATCGACCCTTGTCCCTTAGCGAGTTGCTCGTAAATCTCGCGCTTGGACTCAAAGGCGATTCCTCCTCCTTCCATCGAGGGATTGACTCCAGTGAAGAGGGAAGGGTGGCGGTAGCGGAGGCCCAGCCATATCACCCAGAGAACTACGGGTGGATAGAAAACCCAGCGCGGCCAGAACTCCCAGCGCACCTTACGCCGCCATCGGCCGTAGAGTATTCTCCGACCCCGGTGGCTGAATGCCGGGACGATTAAGTGAGTGATTGCAAAAAAAATGAGGATCAGGCCGAGGAGGCCAGGGAGAGCCCAATGCTCAAAAGTGGAGAGAAAATTTAGGAGTTGATTTCCGAGTAACATGGAAAGCCCGACCAAAAGAGGCGTCCATATGGCGGAGGCAACTACGAAGTAGAAGATGAATTTTGCCGTTTTGATCCTGGCCATACCGGCTGCGAAGTATGCGGGAAGTCGACTTCCCGGTATAAACCGAGTGGCCAATATCACTACCGCCCCCCGTCGATCAAACCAGGTCGAGGCCATATCCAAGCGGCTTTCGGTAATTACCCATCGAAAGGGTGCGTGATGAATCGCCTTGGCTCCGAAAATACGTCCCATGAAGAAGATGGTTAGGTCGCCTATAAAGATGCCCAGAAAACAAGCGAGACAGGCGATAGGGAATGAGATGGTGCCGGCAGCAGCCAGGACTCCCGCGACCACACAGGTAAGGTCTTCGCTCACAAAGGTTGCCAGCACAAGTATGACTACCAGGAAAACCAGCCCCCGACCCGAGGCAGGCGCTCCGGGATTTTCCGCCTTCGCTTGAGCAGCAGCCAAGAGTCTGGCGGGGGATGCTTGGCTTTTAACGGTGGCTAGACCGGCTTCGGTTTTGTGAACAAAATTGGAAATGTGATCGGCAACGATTCCTGCTTTTTTCATCAGGACAATATGGCCGCCTGAGAGTGTTTTCAATTCGCTATGGGGGACGATTCGTTGGTGTTCTTCCGCTGCGGCCAGGGGGACCAGAGCGTCATTCTCACCATGGAGGATCAGCGTGGGAGCCTCTATCCGGGAAAGAATGCCGCGCAAAGGTCTTTGGTCGGCATCGGAGAAACTCTGTGCGTAATCGGTGTTCAAGATAGAGTTGTCCAGGAAACCGAAGTGAGGAACGAGTTCTTCCAATAGAAGGAAAAAGCCGTATTGCAGAGAGAACAGCGCTTGGTTGAGAGAATGATTCCCAAGGAGTTCCTGCTCCTGAACGCCGATGGAAGAGAGGAGGACAAGGCTGCTGACTTCTTCGGGATGGTTCTCCATCAGAATCAACGCGGGTCCACCACCCCTGCTGTACGCGATAAGATGAACTGCCTGCAGATCGAGGCGCTCGATTAATTGGTGAAGATAATCTGCATCCGCCCGAAAGGAGCCGTCTTTTACTAAATGAGTTGAGTTACCGTGGCCGGGTAGATCGGGGGCTACGATTCTAAAGTTTTCGGGGAGTGCCTCTATCAAGGGATCGAAGACACTGCTTCCGACCGGGCTCCCATGAATCAAGAGGAGGACGGGCCCGTCTCGAGGGCCTTCGTCCAGATAGGCAATTTCAATCGGCTGCTCCGCATCTTCCCCGTAACCATCGGCGACAAAGATTTTCTGTGCTTCACCAGGTTCAATCTCGATGGGATCCAGGATTCGCTTAAGGTGGGACGCGACGAGGAGGCAAAGGTAGGCAACGAGAAGAATTCTCAACCACTTTTTCAATTCGGCTTTCATGAGCTGACTGGACCGGCAATCTTGCGTCGCAGGCGTACTTCCGATGGCTCCAGATAGGCACACGCCTGCCGATCAAAAAGTTGATGGCGAAAAGAAACCTCGTGAGTACCGATTCGAATCTGGCTCATGGACCTCGTGTTCGCGTCGTCACGAATCATGGTGGGGCCCCAAGCGGGGTGTTCCACATCGAGGAATCCATGATACTCCAGGAGGAGATCGAGCCTCGTTGAGCCTCCCGTTGTTTTATGAAATAATTCCTTTCGGAAGGAGCAGACCTCGGGGCCTTTCCACGAGGAGGTTGTGATCGGCTGTTTAGCGGATGATAGCGGTTTGTTGGCAAGTTGAGTGCCATCCCAGATTAGCAGTCGACCTTCATCCTCCTCTTCTGTTCCGAGCAATAGCATTAGAAAGGGCTTAAAGGTAGATTGCTGATTCAGCTCCTCAATGGCTCCGGCTGCATAGTTTACCGTTTTCTGGGCGACAGCGACTAAGGGTAGGGTTCCACGGCTGATTGGCGGGTTGTGGCTGCTTTTATTTTCCGAAGCATCATTTCCCGCATCATAGTTATTGAGCACGGCAGCGATCAGCCCGTATTCGTTGACAGCAATCCATGTTCCCCCTGAATCCGGGTCCAAGGGAGACAAAAAGGAGGGGGAATTCGAATTTGGCCGGTGGCCAGGCGGAGACTCAATGCCGCGGGATGTCTTCTCATCGCGAGTGAAGAGAAATGTGCGAAAACCGTCCCCTTTCATCCAGGTAGCGGTACACATCAACTGGCGTATTGATTGCTCTTAGTAAGGATTAGCCGGTGAGCAATGGTAGAGGGTGCAAGGCCGAAATCCTCAGGCAGGGAATGACCCAGGTGCCGGCAGATCATCCCTATCATTGCAAAATGGTGTATGGTATGGCTTTGGCAGAAATAAAGTTCACGCTCAGGATTGGTAGCAACAGTCTCCGATGGATCCTCGGCGGATACCCGCAAGACTAGTCGAGTCGGGGTCTCTGCAAGTGTTTCGTTAAATTCGAGGAATCGGCTGCATAAATCCTGAATCCTTGTAATCGCAAAGTCCGGGTTCCTTTCAGTCTCGGCATCCCGCTCACGGGAGTGATAATCAAGAAAGCCTCGCTCGAGTCCGTTTAAAAATGAATCGTAATGGTCGAGGATATGACGGGTATGAGCTCCCACGGAGGAAGGGAATGCCGGCGGGGCTTCTGCTTTGTAACGATTATGAGAAAGACCACTGAGAAGTTCTTCAGCTTGTTCCAGAAGGCGGAGAGTTGAGTGTATGGATAAAGGCTTTTCAGTGGAGATCATGGTCGTAGCCTTCCTGGCGTGGTGCGATAATTCGCAGGTTGTTTCGGGTGCAGTCACAATTCTATAAGGTTTCCATGCAAGAAGCGGTAATTTCAGAACCACTTCTGAGGGTGAATCCCTTTGTTTTCAATGCCGAAAGAGAGGGGTATAAAAGGGTTCGGTGGCTTATTTTTAGGACAAATTTATTAGAAACTGTCCCAAAATCTTTTCACGAAGGAGAATCGAGTTTGATGAAAAGTAATCGAAGACTGTTTAAGCAGACCAGGACGGTGCTCCCTTCGTGGGCAATTACGCCAACCGTGAGTGGAATAAGGCCAAGAATAGAGGCACCCATCATCGTCGCTACGGTTCCTAGAGCGATGACCAGATTCCAGCGAATCAAACGCTTCGCTTTCCTGCAGAGGAGGAGAGCGTCGAGAAACTTTTCGATCCGATCATTCATGAGGACGATTTCGGCCTGCTCGAGTGCGGCATCACTACCGCGGGCGCCCATGCCGGCGGAAACATAAGCGGCTGCGAGACTGGGTGCGTCGTTCACGCCGTCACCCACCATGGCTACCTTGAAGCCTTCGGCATTCATCTCCAAGATGGCCTTTACCTTATCCTCGGGGAATAGGCCAGCGCGCACCTCCTGAATGCCTAGCTCGCGGCCCACTTCTTCTGCAGCTGCCCGGCGATCTCCCGTAAGCATAACGGTTCGAATCCCCATCTCTCTAAATCGTTGCAGGACGACTGCAGAATGGGTGCGGATCCGGTCCTGCAGGAGTATCCTGCCAATCAAACCCTCGTGGACGACCCAGACCTCGGTCATCGACGGGGGAGG
>Ga0222632_1000246_pt1 | contig 34292 bp, 34 predicted proteins | sample AntAcemetageno46_FD_179828 | JGI IMG/M metagenome (GOLD analysis project Ga0222632, IMG submission 179828) | Saline water microbial communities from Ace Lake, Antarctica - #46 | ecosystem: Environmental > Aquatic > Non-marine Saline and Alkaline > Saline | place: Antarctica: Ace Lake | collected...
TTTGGCTATGACTCCACCGTGCCGGTGACCGTCGATGAGCTAATTCCGCTGTGCAAGGGAGTAGCCAAAGCGACCAAGCGTGCCCTTGTTGTAGCGGACCTCCCTTTTGGTTCCTATGAAGCAAGCCCGGATGAAGCACTCCACAGCGCGATTCGTTTCATGAAGGAAACAGGGGTGCACGCCGTCAAGTTAGAAGGCGGAGTGAGATCAAGCGCTCACATTGCGCGAATTGTGCAAGCGGGCATCCCGGTGATGGCTCACGTCGGGTTTACTCCTCAAAGCGAGCACGGCCTCGGCGGTCATGTTGTGCAGGGGCGAGGGGACGGAGCCGACCAGCTCATGAAAGACGCTCTCGCCGTTGAAGAAGCAGGTGCGTTTGCGGTCGTAATCGAAATGGTGCCAAGCGTCATCGCCGAAAAGGTGAGCAAGGCCCTCACGATTCCCACCATCGGTATTGGGGCAGGGCCCCACACAGATGGCCAAATTTTGGTGTGGTCAGATCTCGCAGGCCTTAACACCTCCAGGGTGCCCCGGTTTGTCAAGCAATATGCGGCGCTTCGAACCACGCTCCACGACGCTGTCACGGAATGGCGCAAGGATATTTCCGAGGGAGTCTTCCCCGGCCCCGAACACAGCTTCGAAGAAAACTAGGAGTTTTCTTCTTCCGCAGTCCACGCCTGGCTGCGCTCACGCGCAATCTCCGGCGCACGTGCAGCCTCAGCTTCCGTCTCAAAGGGGCCGTCTCGATCCATCCCCAAGGACTGAGGGCCGAATTCCACGTCGCCCGTCTTGTTGTTGAACCACCACCCGGGTGTGTCAGCCATTTCTCGCCTCTCCTTTAGACTGAGGTTGTGCCAAAGAATGCGAGCGGGATGATGATTCCCGGCACCCTTGGCCCCGCTCGCACTATCGCTGCCTCTATCGTCCCACCAGAATATGTGGGAAAGACATCGCCACGCGACCACGTTGGTGATGACGTGTATCACCCCGAGGAAATCGAGGCCATTCGAGCCGCCGGCACTATTGCCGCCGGCGCTATCGAAGCTGCGGGAGCTGCTGTTGCCCCCGGGGTGACCACGGATGAGCTTGATCGCATCGCGCACGACTATGTCACCAGTCACGGCGCTTACCCTTCCACGTTGGGATATCGCGGGTACCCTAAGTCCTGCTGCACTTCGCTCAATGAGGTTATTTGCCACGGTATTCCCGATGACACCGTCCTCGAAGACGGCGACATCGTCAATATCGATATCACCGCTTACCGAGACGGGTTTCACGGCGACCTCAATAAGACTTTTATCGCCGGCGAAGCCTCTGAAGAGACATCGCTTCTGGTGGAGCGCACCGAAGAAGCGCTTCGGCGAGGAATCAAAGCCGTGTCACCCGGTCGACACATCAATGTGATCGGCAGAGCAATTGAGGCCTATGCGGCGCGTTTCGGCTATGGCGTGGTGAGGGACTTCACGGGCCACGGTGTCGGCTCCTCTTTCCACTCAGGCCTCATCATCCCTCATTACGACGCAGCACCTCTGTATGACCAGTTGATGGTGCCGGGGATGGTATTCACAATTGAGCCCATGCTCACTCTGGGTGTAATCGCTTGGGACATGTGGGAGGACGGCTGGACAGTCACCACCAAAGACAAGAAGCTTTCTGCGCAGTTTGAGCACACTCTCGTGGTGACCGAGACCGGAGCGGAGATTTTGACGCTGCCATGACCCACGCATTGGGAATCGATATTGGCGGCAGAGGAATCAAAGGTGCCAGGGTTGACATATCTTCCGGAGAACTTCTCTCCGAACGCATCAGGATTCCCACCCCCGAGGGGGCCCACCCACCCGACGTATTCGAGGTTGTTCACACCATTGTGGAACAACTGGGCCACACAGGAAGCGAGCCCATCGGAGTGTGCTTCCCCGCTGTGGTGACGCACGGGAAGACACGCTCTGCAAGCAACGTTTCACAGGATTGGATAGATTTTCCCGCAGACGAGGAACTCTCTCGAGCATTGGGGCACCGCATTCGCATGGTGAATGATGCTGATGCAGCCGGTTGGGCAGAAGCCAGGCTCGGAGCAGCGCACGACATCCCGGGCCTGGTTATCCTCACGACGTTGGGAACCGGTATTGGTAGCGCTCTGCTGATGGATGGCACTCTCATTCCCAATTCAGAGCTGGGAATTCTGGAGGTCGATGGTGAACGAAGCGAACGTCGGGCTGCCAACTCGGCAAGAGAGCGCGAAAACCTCAGTTTTGAAGAATGGGCCACTCGCCTCACACGTTTTTACCGACACCTGGAAGATCTCTTCTCCCCGGACCTATTCATTATTGGTGGGGGGATTTCGGCTCAGCATGCCGGCTTTTTCTCCCTCGTGGAGGCACGGACACCCCTGGTGCCGGCGACTTTCCTGAACAATGCAGGAATTATCGGAAGCGCACTTCTCGCGTCGGATACAGCCGTCTAGCCTTCTAGGACGTACGGCGAAAGCGCGCTCTCCAGATGCGCATCGACCACCACCGTCATCTCCGTTCCTTTTTCACCATAAGCGACGGAGTCGATGATGGCCTCACTGTGAAGTCTGGCGACCAGATCTCCGCGATCAAAAGGGATAATGACGTGGAGCCGAATCGAGGGGCTTGGCAGAACCTCGTCGATGCGGGTGAGGAGCTGAGCAATACCTTCACCGGTGTGGGCGGACACGAACAGTGCTCCGGGTTCCAAACCTCGCAGTTGCAAAATCATTCCTGCATCCACCTGGTCTACCTTGTTGAAGACCACAATCTCTGACACGTCGCTTGCTCCAGCATCAGCAATCACGCTGCGAACTGTTGCCAATTGCGCCCCGGGGTCCGGGTGGTTAGCGTCCACCACGTGAACGATCACCTGGGATTGCGACACTTCCTCCAGCGTGGAACGAAACGCTTCGACAAGTTCGTGAGGTAGGTTGCGAACAAATCCCACGGTGTCCGTGAGCGTTATGGCCCTTCCCGAGGGGGTAGCACTTTTGCGGACCGTAGCATCCAGCGTGGCAAAGAGTCCGTCCGCGACGAGAACACCGGCTTTGGTTAGCCGGTTCAGCAGGGATGATTTGCCCGCATTTGTGTAGCCCGTGATGGCCACGTTGGGGATACCCGTCCTGCGACGGTTCGCTCTTTTAGTTTCCCTCGACGGCGCAAATCCCTTTATCTGAGTGCGGAGTTTGGCCATCCGGGTGTTGATGCGGCGACGGTCGAGTTCAATCTTGGTTTCACCAGGTCCGCGGCTTCCCATTCCCGCTCCAGCTCCCCCGACTTGGCCACCGGCCTGGCGGCTCATGGAGTCCCCCCAGCCGCGAAGTCGCGGAAGCAGATATTGCAACTGAGCCAGCTCTACCTGAGCTTTACCCTCGCGCGTTTTGGCGTGTTGAGAAAAAATGTCGAGAATGACAGCCGTGCGGTCAATAACCTTCACTTTGACGATGTCTTCTAAAGCCCGGCGCTGCGACGGTGCTAGTTCAGAGTCAGCTACGACGGTATCCGCACCCAGCTCCCACACGAGGTCTTTGACTTGCGCCGCTTTTCCCTTGCCTAAGTAGGTTGAAGCGTCTGGGTGAGGTAAGCGCTGAATCACACCGTCAAGAACCTCGGCACCTGCCGTTTCGCAGAGAGCTGACAGTTCTCGAAGCGAATTTTCGGCGTCCCTCGCGGTTCCTCGGTCGTATACCCCAATAAGTACGACCTTTTCTAGCCGCAGCTTGCGATACTCAACCTCGGTGACGTCTTCTAGCTCGGTCGAGAGCCCCGCAACCCGACGTAACGCCTGCCGTTCCTCCAAATCGAGGTCGCCGCCGGTCGGATTCCTAAAAGGGCTGCTGCTGCCATCCACGGCGGAGGAAAAGACCGTGATTGGGGCAGACTCGGCCTCATCGTGTGCGAGAATCCGGTCTACCGGGTCAGGAGTATTGGCCATTACTCTCTACGTTACCGCCAAGGACTGGGGGTTTGTCGAGCATTCACACGATGCAGCGCCCCTGATGGCGAAGACACCGATATCCCTAATCCACCTCAGCCCACACATGCCCGCGGTGATCAGTTTGAGAATTCCCGGCCACACACGGACCCACAAAACCGATTGACACAGAGGTAGCCCCGAAACACTATTAAGACCGGGGCTGTCACGGCGTTCCTGAGATAAAAAAGTCCAGGATTCTCTTCTGCGCTAAGTTCCGCCGCCCCTTCACAACAAAAGGCGGTCTCCCGAGTGATCTGTCAATCTGGGCCCTCAAAGCGAGCGTCAGTAAGTCGATGGCGCTCTCTGATTGATCTTGAAAGCGAGTTACCCGAATGTCCATCTCCCACCCATCGCGAGCAAGGTTCACGGTATCGAGAAGGACTGCGTGGCGAGGGATGCCTTCACGAGTTGCCGCTTCGTCCAACTTCCTCATACGGGAGCACTCGGGAGTTGCAGAGAAAAACGGTGACGGTAGCGAGCTTCGGACAAGGCAGGTCGAGGATTGAGGTGCCGGGCGAAATCCGGGGGACTCTAGTTCCTGTCGTTGGGGTCTGCACCTGTCCTGAAGTTGCGATTCATCCCGGAGATGGTGACCATCTGGTCTGCCGTGAGGTCAAAATCAAACAACAGGGAATTTTCCAGCACCCGCTCGGGACGAACAGACTTCGGGACGATGCTGTAACCCCGCTGAACATGCCACCGCAACACGATTTGAGACACGGATTTTTCATGCGACCGTGCTATCTCTGAAAGTTCCGGGGCATCAAGAATTTGGCCGCGCGCCAGAGGTGACCAGGCCTGGGTGGTGATTCCCCTGGTTGCGTGGTAGGAAATAACATCTTCTTGGCTGAGCCATGGATGCAACTCCACCTGATTGACTGCGGGCTGCGCCGTGGCTATCTCGAAGATTCGATTGAGATGCTCGGGATGGAAGTTGCTCATGCCGATGGAGTGAACTAATCCGTCCTGGCGAAGCTTCTCCATCGCCTTCCAGGAGTCTGTGTAGAGTTCACGCTCAGGAGCAGGCCAATGGATCATGTATAAATCCAGATACTCGAGGCCCAAAAGCTTGAGACTTTTTACGCATGCCGCAAGGGTTTTTTCGTAGCCCAGGTCATCCATCCAAAACTTTGTCGTGACGAAAATCTCGTCTCTTGGGACTCCGCTGCGAGCTATCCCCTCCCCGACACCAGACTCATTGTCGTACATCGCTGCGGTATCAATCAGCCGGTAGCCGCTCTGAAGAGCAAAATCCACGAGGTCTCTAGCGCTATCGTTGTCCACTTTGTAAACCCCGAGCCCCAGCTGAGGCATCTCGTGACCATCGGCGAGAATAAGTCGCGGGGAAAGATTACTTCTCATGCCAGGGTTCCTTCTCAAAGTGAGGGTAAATGGATGATGCTGGCAGGAGATTACTCTCCTGCCAGCATCATCGGTTGGACTGTTAGTGACTAACCGAGGTAGGACTCACCTGCGAACCATCCTGCGACAAGTTCGTCGTAAGGAACGGTTTCAGGAGTACCCTTCTCATTGGCCAGCTTGGGGTACGGAGCGCCTGGCTGGTCTAACCAGTACTGAGCGTCGCGTTCCTCATTGAGCTTCACACCACAGTCTGGCTGAGAGCCAGAAGCCTCAAGGCGTGCCATGATTTCGTCTTGCTTGGTAGCAAGCTGATCAAGAGCCTCTTGAGCCGTCAATTCACCTGCAGCAGCAGAACCAATGGCCTGCCACCATTCGGCGGACATCGACGGGTAGTCAGGCACGTTGGTGCCTGTAGGCGTCCAGTTCACGCGGTCAGGTGACCGGTAGAACTCAATCAACCCACCGTAGTCGCCAGCATTCTCGGTAAACCAGTCAGACTGGATCGTCGAGTCGCGGATGAAGCTCAGACCAGCAATGGACTTTGCAAGGTCAACTGTCTTGGAGACAGTGAACTGTGCGTAGAGCCATGCAGCGTCGCGCTTGTCGGCATCAGCGTGGGCCATGAACGTCCATGCACCAGCATCCTGATAGCCGAGCTTGTGGCCGTCTTGCCAGTAGGCACCGTGGGGGCTGGGAGCCATTCTCCACACAGGGTCACCATTGGCGTCGCTCATTGCGGGCGAGTCAATAGTTGCGCGTGTGAACACGGTGTACCAGAACATCTGCTGAGCGGTATTGCCCTCACCGACGACGGTTGCGGACTCATCAAAGTTGATGTTCTGAGCGCCGGGAGGCGCATATTCGAACCAGTCAAGGTACTTCTGCACGGCGTAAACCGAAGCAGGACCGTTGGTGTCTCCACCACGGGTTACCGAGGAGCCGACGGGAGAACAGTTCTCTACACGGATACCCCACTCGTCAACGGGGATACCGTTAGGAGTGCGATCGCCAGTCTCTGGGTCGAAAACGGTGTCACCGTTACCGGCCATGGAGAGCCATGCGTCCGTGAAGCGCCATCCGAGCGAGAAGTGCTTTGCGCCATAGTCCATGTGTCCATAGACCTTCTCGCCATCGATGGTGCCATCGCCGTTTACCTGCGTGGAGAAGAACACCGCAATGTCTTCATACGCGGACCAGTTGACAGGAACTCCAAGGTCGTAACCATAGAGATCCTTGAACTGGGCTTGGATGTCAGCGTCGGAGAACCAGTCGTAGCGGAACCAGTAAAGGTTCGCGAACTGCTGGTCAGGGAGCTGGTAGATGACGCCATCAGAACCTGTGCCAAAGCTCAGTCCGATGAAGTCGTCAAGATCCAATGTCGGCAGTGTCGGAGATGATTCCAACAACGTGCTGATCGGATAGATGTAGTCCCCACGCTGGTGACCACCGATGGAGTCTGTGTCGTTGACGAAGCCGTCATACACAGAGGTACGGGTTTGAATTTCCGTAGAGATAACCTCCATCACATCGCCCTCACCCATGAGTGAATGGGTGACATTGATACCGGTCAAATCAGAGAAGACTGCTGCAAGAGTCTCTGACTCGAAGGCATGGGCGGGGATGTTTTCCGAGAGAACATTGACGTCAAGACCCTGGAACGGTTCGGCTGCATCGACGAACCACATGAGTTCTTCCATTTGCTCTTCTTGGGTCAGAACACTTTCCTGGAAATACAGGTCAATGAACTGTGCGGCTTTCTCCTCAGCGGTACCCTCCAGAGCGGGAACGGTCGAACCAGTGTCCGCGTCCCCTTCTCCAGTTGCACCTGCGCAGGCAGACAGCGTAAGCGCTGCTACCGCGGAGAGAGCCACAATGTTGCGCGTTCTTTTCAGAACGGTCATTGTGCTCATTTCTTACCTTTCGGTTGTGTCAAAGAGCAACTGCTAGGCTCGTTGACTGCTGTGACGGAAAACTTGAGAGTCTCAAGTTTCCTTTTTTGGGGGGGTGCTTGTGGGCGCCTCCCCAAAACCTTTTCTAACCCCATTTCAGAACCACCGCCGAGACACTGGCTGCTACACCGGCACTGACCAACGCACTCGGGATAGAAAACGCGAAAGATAGGACCATTAATAGGGCGAAGATGACGAGGGCAATGTAGAGCCGGTCGCCTCGATCGGTCACAATGCGAAGAAAACCTTTGCGTAACACCGGAGTTCGGTAGTGACCCCAGATTGTCATCCCCGCGATCATCACGAAAATGCCGCCGAACGCGATGGCGACCGGAATCGTCCAATACATCCACGAAAACATGGTTTACACCCTTCCCAGGGCAAAGCCCTTAGCGATGTAGTTTCGAACAAACCAAATCACAATCACTCCGGGGATAATCGCAATCACTCCTGCGGCGGAGAGCAAAGCCCAGTCAAGGCCGGTTGCCGATGATGTCGTAGCCATTTGCACGGCCAGCGGCATCGCATTGGGCCCGGTCAGAGTTCGTGCAATCAGCAACTCCACCCAGCTGAACATGAAAGCAAAGAATGCCGTCACGCCGATTCCGGCACGGATCATGGGAATAAAGACCGTGATGAAGAAGCGGCCGAAAGAGTAGCCGTCAATTTCGGCCATCTCATCAAGTTGTCGAGGAACCCCCGACATGAAACCTTCCAGAATCCACACCGCAAGGGGAACGTTGAACAGCATGTGGGCAAGTGCCACTGCGTAGTTGGTGTCAAAAAGACCTAACGCTTGATACATCTGGAAGAAGGGCAGGAGGAACACTGCTGCTGGGGCCATTCTGTTGGTCAGGAGCCAGAAAAACAGGTGCTTATCACCCGAGAAGGTAAAGCGGCTAAACGCATAGGCCGCAGGGAGCGCCACCGCAACGGAGAGCACCATGTTCATCGTCGTGTAGCTCAGGGAGTTGATTAATGCGCCGTACCAGAGGGGATCGTTGAAAAATTCAGCGTAGGCCCGGAAGGAAATCCGGGACGGAATGATTTCAAATACCGACAGAATGTCCTCGTTATAGCGCACCGACATGGACATCAACCACAACAGTGGGATGGACCACACCGCCATAATCAGCCAAAAAACCCAGCTCCTCCAGTCAAAATATGAGCCGACTTTGGCGATTCTAGTAATGCTGATTGCTTGAGTGGTCATCGAGAACCTCCTATTGCCCGTGCAACATCGTCACGCGCGGATTCGGCAGTGCGATTGCGTTTCTTCGTCGCCCCGGGACGCTCGTCGAGCGTCAGAACGGTAAAGAAGATGAAGGAGAAGATTTGGATAACGAGGAAGTAAATCAAAGAGAACGCCGCCGCTTTCCCCAAATCGAACTGGATGACAGCTATCACCACAAGCAAGATACTCATCACCTCGGTGGAGGTTCCCGGCCCTCCCCCCGTTAGAATGTAGGGCTCGGCGTAGATCATGAAGGAGTCCATGAACCGCAACAGAAGAGCAATCATCAAGACCCGGCGAAGTTTGGGTAACTCTACGAACCTAAATACCGACATGGCAGAAGCCCCATCTATGGAGGCGGCCTGGTAGTACGCATCCGGTATAGCTCGAAGCCCCGCATACACCAGCAACGCGACCAGCGGAGTCCAGTGCCAGACATCCATCAACACCATGGTGAACCAGGCATCAGCGGGAGTATTTCCGATATCGAATTCGCGGAACTGGTTAATAGCCACACCCAAGAGCCCCACGTCAGGCCTCGCAAGCACCCGCCAGGTGGTTCCCACGACGTTCCACGGAATTATCAAGGGGATGGCGACGATGACCAGTGCTGCGGCGGCCTTCCAGCCATGTCGTGGCATGAGCTTGGCGATGATTATCCCTAAAGGAATCTCGATAGCGAGAATTTGTGTGGAAAACACCAAGTTCCGTTGAAAGGCGGCGATGATTGCAGGATCTGTGGCAATCTGGCGGAAGAAGTCCAGTCCCATGTAAAGCCTGTTTGTGGGGCTAAAGATGTCTTGAACCGAGTAGTTTGCCACCGTCATCAACGGAATGATTGCGGTGAACGCAACCACGACGACCACGGGCAGAACAAGGAACCACGCCCTGTTGTTCTTCTTCTTCAGATTCATCGCGACTCCTTTGTCGAGCCCGTATCAACCGTGGACACGGCTTTTTTGTTCTGGAAGAGGAACGTGCGCTCCGAATCGAAGTGGAAGGGGCGTTTCTGCCCCACTTCGACAAAGATGTCTGAGTCGACCTTCGCCATCAGGGAGTGGCCTCCAAAGGAAACCTGAGCGATTTGAAAACTACCGTGGTTTTCCACCTTCGTCACCGTCATGTCGACGCCACCACGGGTCACCGGCTCGACGAACTCGGGTCGCACACCCAATCGCATCGCTCCTGAGAGGGACGCGTCGGTGGCGAGTCCAAGGTGCTGTCCGTCCGAGGACACGACTCCCGCGTCTACGGTGACATCCAGAAAATTCATCCCCGGCGAACCAATGAAATACCCACTGAATTCATGACTCGGCTTGAGGAAAAGATCCTCAGCGGAGCCCACCTGAACCACTTCTCCATCGTTCATGAGCAACACATCATCAGCAAAAGTCAGAGCTTCCGTCTGGTCGTGAGTGACGTAGACCAGGGTGACCCCCGTCGCGAGGTGAAGGCGCTTCAAGCGCGTTCGCAACGTCCACTTAAAGTTTTGATCAATCACAGTGAGTGGCTCGTCGAAGAGTATTGCAGCGACATCTTCTCGAACAAGTCCGCGGCCAAGGCTCACAATTTGTTGTAAATCAGAGCGCAATTTTGCGGGGCGGACGTCGAGTTGGTCCTCAAGACCCAATAGCTCTGCGATGTAGTTGACACGTTCTTCGATACGCTCTGGAGGAACTTTCCGGTTCTTCAGGGGGAATTCAAGGTTTCGCCGCACCGTCATCGTGTCGTAGAGGACCGGGAATTGGAACACTTGAGCGATGTTGCGCTGCTCGGTCGGCTTATCGGTGATGTCAACATCATCCAGATAGATGCGTCCCTGCGAGGGGGTGACAATTCCCGACATCAAGTTGAGCAGTGTCGTCTTGCCGCACCCCGAAGGCCCCAGCAGCGCATACGCTTTGCCGTCCTCCCAGGTCATGCTGAATTCCTTCAGGGCGTAGGTTTCTCCGCCGTCGTAACTGTGGGCGACGTTTTCGAGCCGTATCGTTGCCATTTAGCCACTCACCTTGGTTGTTGCAAACAGCGCCATTCCGGTGTCGGCGTCAAATCCGTGAAGGTGCTTCGGGTGGAAATACCCGGTCACTGCCTCATCAGGGTTGACGGTGTGGGCGCCATCGAGCTCGATCACCACGTACTCCCCCGTCGTCAGTTCCAGGTGAATATAGGTGAGGCTGCCCGTGACCTCGGCAAGCTCAACGGTCCCCGTGAATGCGACGTCTTGGGGGCTTTTTCTCTCCACGCTGATGCGGTGGGGGTGAATGCCAAGAGTGAACTCGGTTCGATTCTCGAGCTGGTCGTTGCTGAACGAGAAACTTGCATCTCCGAACGTTGTTTTCTTCCCGCTGCGACGAGAGGTGACCAGGTTTATGGGCGGGTCACTGAGGACCCGTGCCACATCGATATTGGTGGGTTCTTTGTACAGGTTCAGCGCTGAACCTTCTTGAATGATCCGCCCGCGGGACAATACAAAAGTCTTTACACCGAAGTCGAGGGCTTCCGCTGGCTCTGCCGTCGAGTAAATCACGACGTTATCGGCATCAGAGAAGATTTTCTGCAGCTCATCACGGAGTTGCTCGCGAAGCTTGTAATCCAGGTTTGCTAGTGGCTCATCGAGCAGCACAATGTCAGACTTGCGGGCAAGAGCTCGAGCAATAGCTACTCGCTGCTGTTGCCCACCTGAGAGCTGGGACGGTTTCCGGTTCAGCAGTGGCGTGAGGCCCAGCAGCTCCGCAAGTTCTTCAACTCGGTCCGCTATTTCCGCCTTGCTGGGCTTAGTTTTTTGCACTTTCAGTGGCGAGGCGATGTTGTCGAAGATACTCATCGCCGGATAGTTAATGAACTGCTGATAGACAAAAGATACGGATCGTTCCCGGGCCGTTTTGGACGTAATATCTATGCCGTTGAGAAACATCTGGCCCTCTGTGGGAGGCACCAGCCCCGCCATCAATCTCATCAGAGTTGTTTTGCCTGCGAGTGTCGGACCCACCAGAACATTCATGCCTTTTTGGAACTCTGCAGACACGTCGTAGAGAAGATCGTCGGTGGCATCAGACAGGCTGATACCCCTTAGTTCAAGACTCATAAGTGTGCGACCTTTCCAGGGGGATAACGGAAACCTGCTTCGCAAGTTCTTCCTCGGTCCAGCCAAGGATGGGCCCGATAATACCCGAGATTTCCTTCACGCTCTGAGGAGAAATGTTTCCTGTGAAGCCCAAAAGGGTGCGTCGGAAGATGACATCGGCCAGAGTGACGACGTGTTCGCGCAGCGCAAGAGAGGTTATTTCTCCCACCGAATACTGGGGAGTGTGAACGAGAGGCTCGTCTCCGTAGAGGCTAATGTCTTCCATAATGCCGAGTGCGACGGTTCCATACCGAGTTAGCAATTCTTCAACACGGGTGCTCGCCAGAGCGCCTTGATGCGTTGTTACCCACGCGACTCGCCGGGTCGGGGTGGTGGGGAAATTGTTGCCCCCTCCAATGGCCAGACCAATCGTGGACACCGTCCGGGGGTGCGCTAAGAGGCGCAATGCTTCATTCGCCAAGTGCTCACCTAACGCGCGGAAAGTGGTCCATTTGCCCCCGATAAGGCTCAGAACCCTTTGCCCCCCAGAGAGGGTGTCCTCCACGATGCGGTAGTCGCGCGAAACCAATCCCGGCGCCAGGTCCCCTGCAGCGGGAAGAGGACGAACCCCCGAGTACCGATACACGATCTGGGACCTATCAAGGGTGATGTCTGGGAAGACGTGGGACGCCAGCTTGAAAAAGTAGTCCACTTCCTCCTCGGTGCACACCGCGTCACTGGGATCATCTATGGGTATATCTGTCGTTCCCACCAATACGCGCCCCAAGATGGGATACATCAACACAATACGGCCATCATCGTTTTCAAAAAAGATTTCACGCCCGTCGCAAGCCTCAAAAAGCGCCGCATTGTCCAACACAACGTGAGAACCTTTGGTTCCCCCAAGGTATGCACTGTTGAGCCCAAAGCCGTGATTGGTGATGTCCGTCCACGGTCCTGAGGCGTTAATCACCACGGGTGCCTGGAACTCGAATGTTTCTCCGGTCACGGAGTCTTTGAGCACGACGTGGTCGCCCTTTATCTCAATGGCCTCGACATAGTTGATGGCCCTGGCGTGGGAACCCAAAGCCAATGCATCGGTCAGCACGTCCAGAGCGAGACGCTCCGGATTTTCGATTGCAGCGTCGAAGTAGTGGGCGGTGAATTTCACATCGGGATTGATAGAAGGTAATGCTTCCAGAGACTTCTTCCGGCCCAAAAATTGATGCCTGGGAAGAGTGCCGCCATTGCGACCAAAGGTGTCATAGAGCAGCAGTCCAATTTTGATCAGCAGCGCACCGCGCTCCTGCGGTTTCCCTCCCCGGTGGAACACCAAACGAAGAGGCGCAGCCAAAACACCGGAGAACAACGAGAAAATTGGCATGGTGGTCTTGAGCGGTTTGACGAAATGTGGCGCGGTGGCGAGTAAACGGTTGCGCTCGAGGAGGGATTCTCGCACCAAACGGATTTCCCCGTTCTCGAGATAGCGAATTCCTCCGTGAATCATGTGCGATGACGCGGCGGAGGCTCCCGAGCAGTAATCGTTCTTCTCGACCAGTGCCACGTTCACCCCCTGAAGGGCAAGCTCTCGGAACGTTGAGACACCGTTAATGCCGCCGCCCACGATCAAGACGTCGGCGCGAGGGTCGGCCCGAAAAGAGTCCAAGCGGGATGAAGCTGAAACACGGGGAGCAGACATAGCTACCACCTTTCACGCAACATCGCGGATTTGCTTGGTTGCTTTACAGTTTCTACCCAGAGCGGACTATTACCCAAACCATTTGCACGAACGTGCAACAATAGATGCCATGGGAGCCCCTCGCCAAGAAAACCTTCGCATGCGAGATGCATTGCGCGCAGCGCAGCTCTACTACCTCCAGGACCTCACGATGGATGCCATTGGCGATGAACTACGAATCAGTCGATCATCAGTCTCCCGCCTTCTCGAACTGGCAAAAACTCGGGGAATCGTCGACATTCGTATCAACTCTCCCGAAGATGAGCCCCACAAAATTGAGGGCGAAATCGCGGAGCGTTTTTCTGTCTCCGCACACATCGTGCCGGTTCCCGAGCGCACTGCACCGGTTGACCGACTGGAGAGAGTGGGGGTAAGCGCCGCACGAATGCTCGGCCAATTCTTTTCTTCAAACATGACGATGGGTATCGCGTGGGGCTCGACCATCAGCGCCGTCAGCCGACACCTCAACCGCAAACTCACCACTAATAGTCAGGTGGTGCAACTCAACGGAGCCGGCAACGACCAGACGAGTGGGGTCGACTACTCCAACGAAATTCTTCGGCGCTTCGGTGAAGCATTCTCCGCACAGGTCCAGCATTTTCCGGCACCCGCTTTCTTTGATGATCCCCGCACCAAAGAGTTGCTCTGGGAAGAGAGGAGCACGCAAAGAGTTCTGGACCTCCAGAAGCGCGCCGACGTCGCGCTGTTTGGACTCGGTTCTACCGACTCCGAAATACCCAGCCAGGTGTACGCGGGTGGTTACCTGAGTGGGTCAGAAATTGCCGATTTGCGTTCCAAAGGAATTATTGGTGACGTTGCGACCGTGTTTTACAGGGCGGATGGCACATGGCAGGACATCCCCGTCAATAAGAGGTCAAGTGGTCCTGGACTCGACGTTATTCGCTCTATTCCGCGAAGGTTGTGTGTCGTGAGCGGGCACAGACGCCTTGAAGCACTCAAAGGAGCCCTTGCTGCCGGAGTGATTACGGACCTCATCATTGATGAAACCACAGCGCGCGCGCTCGTTGACAACGTGTAGCCACCCGGAGGTGCGCTCGGGCAGAAGATACCCACCCGAGCGAACGCCTCGTTACTGCATAACCATTCCGCCATCAATCATGATGAGCTGACCGGTCATGTAGTCGCTTTCCGAGCTGGCGAGGAAGGACGCCGTGCCCACAACATCTTCGGGGTACGAGTAGCGCTTCATGAGGATCATGTTGGCGGCAAGAGAGTCCATCGACTGGCCCTGCTTTTCAAACATCCCAATTTCGACCAAATCTTTATCAAGCTGCTCCCACAGCTCCGTGGCAACAACCCCTGGGCCATAGCCATTAACCGTGATGTTGTGATCGACCAGCGCTTTAGCGCCACCCTTGATTAAGCCCAGCACCGCGTGCTTTGACATGGAATACGGAATGACATCGAGGAAGGCTTCTCGAGACAAAATCGAACCAACGTTGAGAATCTTGTAGGGATAGTCCTCGCGTGGCCCCTGGGCAATCATCTGTTTCGAGACCTGCTTCATGACGTTGAAAGTTCCCCAGGCGTTGACGTTCATGATGAAGTCATAATTCGCTTTGGGGGTATCGGGAAAAATCGTGGGTTTGTTGACCCCAGCGTTATTGAGCAAAAGGTTAATTTCGCCGAACTCATTCACCACGTGCGCGACAGCGGCGACGGCAGCATCCTCGCTTGTCACATCAAGGGTGACATGGGTCGCTTGCCCACCCGCCGCGCGAATGTCTGCCGCGACCTGAGCGATGCCCTCTTCATTGATGTCTGCCACACAGACGGCAGCACCCTGAAGCGCCCAGTGAACAGCAACAGCTGCCCCCATACCTTGGGCCCCCCCGGTGATGAGCGCCTTTTTACCTGCTAAACGTTGAGTATCCATACCCTTGTCTGTCCCTTCTCGAGCGATGAGGTGACGTCAACATCGGGGACGGATACTTACAAACGCCCTCGTTCGTGAATGTCAACTCCCACACTACACTTTTCGCGGACTGTGTTGCCACACAGACCATGTCATGGGCGTTATTTAGATTAAGAGCCCTAGAGGGTTCTCGATGTGGGTGCGGAACGAAGCGAGCCATTGCGCGGCAAGCGCCCCATCCACAGCCCTGTGGTCGGCTGACAGCGTGACCGTCATCACCTGCCCTACAACGAGCTGCCCATCTTCCACCACGGCCCGGGCGCTCGCGGCGCCAACAGCAAGAATTCCCCACTGGGGAGGATTGATAATCGCCGCAAACTCCGTGGTGCCAAACATTCCCAGGTTCGTGACCGCAAAACTGCCGCCCTCGATCTCTTCTTGTCTGATAGTTCCCGTCCGGGCTCGCTCAGCCGCTTGCGCTATCGCGCGATTGAGTTCCAGGAGCGACATCGCCTCGACTCCTCGAATTACAGGGGTCATCAGGCCACCTTCGGTTGCCACGGCGATAGCGATGTCGGCTGAATCAAACTTCCGCATCGCTTGGTCACCCCACGTCACGTTGGCTTCTGGCACATCAATCAGAGCAAGAGCAACGGCCTTCACCACCCAGTCATTGACGGAGATTTTGACTCCCCGAGCTTCGTTGACTTCGTTTCGCGCGGCCAAGAGAGTATCCACCCGACAATCAGCCGTGAGATAAAAATGGGGGACCGTACTCTTGGACTCCCCCAAGCGCCGGGCAATTGCTTTACGCATGCCGGTATGAGCAATCTCCACGAATCCTGCACCGTCCGATCGAGACACCGTCTCTGTGCTCGAGGGCGCAGGGGACACTGGCGGAGTATCGGCAGCGAGCACACGGGTGTCAAAGTCTTTTCTCACAATCCGACCGCCAGGGCCTGTCCCCGAAATTCCTTCGAGGTCCACACCAGTCTCCTTGGCCAGTCGGCGAACAAGGGGGCTCACAAACAGCCGACTTCCTGAAGCCGGTGGGGCCGGTTGCTCGGCCACCTCGGTGGTCGCACTGGGCTCTTGAATCGGTGGCAACGCATCCTCGGTAACGGGTGCAGGTGCCGAAGATGCGGTAGCCACGCCCGCGTCGGCCAGCGCCTGCGCAATAGCTTCTTCACCCTCTCCTGCGGTGGTAAAAATGGCGATGGGAGTTCCCACGTCTGCAGAATCCCCGGCATGAATCAGCATTTTGGCAAAGGTGCCTGCTTCTTCAGCCTGGTATTCCACCGTGGCCTTCTCTGTTTCGATTTCCGCCAACACGTCGCCCACGGCAACGTCAGATCCCTCGCTCACCAGCCAGTTAGCGAGTACGGCTTCGGTGGCGCCTGCGAGAACTTCGGGCATGCGAACAATGCTGGCCATTAGCGTGCTCCCTTGGCTGCCACGACGCGACGCAGACCCGCTTCAACCTCTTCGGTTTTGGCGATGGCGGCACGCTCCAATACTTTGGAAATACTGGGGGAAGCTTCGCTTCCCGTCACGCGCTCGATGGGTTGATCGAGGTAATCAAAGAACCGACGTTGAAGTTGATCCGAAAGCCATCCCCCGTAGGAGGTCCCCGCCGCCCCCTGCTCGACGATGAGTACGTTGTTGGTTTTGCGGATGCTCTCACCCAGGGTGTCCCAGTCAATACTTGCCCGATCGAGGAACCGTAGATCAACTAATTCAGCATCAATTTCCGTGCGCTCAATGGCTTCCAGGGAGTGAGTCACCATCGACATGTAGGTCAAGACAGTGAGTTCGGAGCCCTCCTTGACCACCGAAGCTGTTCCGTAGGGAATCTGGTAATCAAGGTCGGTGACCGGTATGTCCCCTTTTGCGCCGTATAGGTCCACGTGTTCAATCATGAGTACGGGGTCTTCACAGGCTAAAGCAGCATTCATCATGCCGATGTAGTCATAAGGGTTTGAGGCAGCCATAATTCGCCAGCCGGGGGAGGTCACAAAGATTCCTGCCGGGTCCATCAAATGTTGAGACCCGTAACCGCTTCCCATCGCCACTTTGGTGCGAAGCACGAGTGGCACAGAGGATTCTCCCCCAAACATGTGCCGGGCTTTGCCAATCTGGTTGAACACCTGGTCAGCGGCTACCCACAGGAAGTCCGGATACATGAACTCGACCACAGGCCGATATCGACCATCCAGAGCCAATCCGCCGCCCAGACCTGTAAAAGCATTCTCCGAAATGGGAGTCCCGAGTACTCGCCCAGGGTATTTCTCCACGAGGCCTTTGGTGGCGCCGTTCGTGCCCCCTTTAAGGCGATGGATGTCTTCGCCCAGGATGAGAATTCGATCATCTTTTTCCATGTTGCGATCCATCACATCGGCAATCGCATCGACAAAGCGGACCTCTTTGAATTCGCCAGCATAGGCGGATTTTTCTTGAACCCGAGCGGGAGCAAGTTCGCTCAAGTCGCCACGGACGCCTACATCGACAAAGCTCGCTTCAGGCCACAGATCCGGCTTGATGCGCCGCACGCCCGGTTTAGCCGCGGGGTCCTGTTCGACAAGCTTGGCCGCAACGGCCACCATGGCTTCTTGAGCTTGCGAGCGAACAGAGGCCACAATCTTGTCGTCAATGAGCCCGAGAGTCTTCATCTGATTCGCCATCATCAGAAGGGGGTCTCTCGCGCGCCACGATTCTTCCTCCTCCTTGGACCGGTAGCCAAAGGCACTGCCCGGGAAAGCTCCGTTTTGGTGGAAAAAGCGGTACACCTCGGCTTCGATGACGGCCGGTCCTTTCCCTGCACGAACATATTCTTCGGCTTTTTTCATCGTTAAGTGCACCGAAAGAGGGTCCATGCCATCCACTCGGAAGGAGGGAATGGCGAATCCCACACCTCGACCGGAAAGTCGCGGCTCCCCGGTCGCTTCTGCCACGGTGGTCGAGACCGCATAGAGGTTATTTTCGATGAAGAAAATCAGAGGGATATCCCACGCCGACGTGAGATTCATACTTTCCAGTACCGAACCAATGTTGACTGCCCCGTCACCAAAGTAGGTCACTGTAATATCCGATGTTCCCGCTCTTTTTTGAGCGAGAGCGTTTCCCGCAGCAAACGGGACTCCCCCGCCCACAATCGCGTTCGTCCCGAGCGCTCCGGCATCGTGCCACTGCAAGTGCATGGAGCCACCTCGGCCTTTACAAAAACCCTGCGCAAGGCCAAGAATTTCCGCGAGCGTCCTATCTAAGACCCCTTCAATCTCGCCCGTGAGGAGGTGATCGAGGTCAAGTCCGTTTGAGGCCACATAACCCAGAGCTTTGGCGAGGAATTGGTGGTGACCTCGGTGAGAGCCATTGACAGCATCCGTGGTGCGGAGCCCCACGATGGAGCCGACGGCTCCTCCCTCTTGTCCCACGGACGAGTGAGCGGGACCGTGAACCAAACCTTCTCCGGCGAGCTCCAGCACCATTTCCTCGAAGGCACGGATGAGGTGAAGTTGGCCGAACATCGTCGTCAGGAGAGCGGGATCAGCTTTTTCCCAATCTGCCTTCGTCGCGGTGACCTGAATCCAGGGGTGCGCGGGCTCTAACACTTTTTCTCTGACCACCAGGGGGTCCTCTTCTCTTCGTTGAGCGCGGACGAATAGAAGGCCACGCTGTCCTACATGTTGTCACGATAGCGCAGATTGTATCCAATGTCACCCTGTTTAGCGGGATTAGAGTGGCAGAACACCCTGAAAAGCGACATACTGTATTCAATACTCACGTTAGAGAGGTCTTTCCATGGCTCTGCCCGGGCTTCGCGGAACGGAACACATCGGCTTCACGGTTCCCGATTTGGACGCGGCCGAACGGTTTTTTGTGGACGTCATCGGATGCGAAAAGGTCTACAGCCTGGGACCTTTTATCCGCGAAGACAGCTGGCTTGCAGATCAACTTCACGTCAACCCTCGCGCTGTTATGCGAGAGCTTCGCTTCTTTCGTTGCAAGACGGGCCCCAACTTCGAAATCTTTCAGTGGGAATCCCCTGACCAAAACACCCAACCGCCCAAGAACTCCGACGTCGGTGGCCACCACCTGGCGTTCTACGTCGATGATCTTGATGAAGCGGTGGCATACCTGGACTCGCAGGGCGTCGAACTCATGGGCTCCATCGTGGAGTCCCAGAATGCCAGCTTTGGTCAGCGCTGGATGTACTTCCTCACTCCCTGGGGAATGCAATGCGAACTGGTGAGCTTCCCCCACGGCAAAGCCTACGAAGCTGATGCCGACGTGGTTTTGTGGCATCCTGCAAGGCCGACAGACTAGAGATCACATGACACTGACCGAGAATCTGCGCGATGGCAACGCCGCCCAGCGGATTGCCGACTCGTTACGAGAAGCCATTCTTCGAGGAGAGTATGCCCCCGGAGACCGGATTGTCCAAGAAGACCTCACCGCCCGCTACGGTGGCTCCAGGATTCCCGTAAGAGAAGCCCTTCGTCAGCTCGAGTCAGACGGTCTTGTCCGGTTGGTGGCCAACACCGGAGCGTGGGTAGCCAGTTTGACCCTTGCAGAATGCTCTGAGGTTTATCAAACCAGAGAGCGCATCGAGCCTCTCCTGTTGCGCTTTTCGGCGGAAACATTGACGAGAGAACAATTGACGCGTCTCGATGAGCTCGCCCATCAGATGTCTGACTCCCAAGAAGTCGAGGAGTTCCTCGAACTGGATCGGCTTTTTCACCTGGGCGCCTATGAGAACGCCAAAACGCATGTCCTCGGTGCTCTTGTGACCAGGCTGTGGAATACGACTCAGCCGTATCGACGGGCCTATACCCAACTCGTAGGTGAGCGCAATCGCCGTATTTTTCACGATGAGCACCACATGCTTGTCACCGCACTGTACGACGGAGACCTTAAACTTGCTGAGCAAATCCTTGCTCTCCACATCAGGCGCACCCGACTACATCTGGAGCGCCATCCCGAACTTTTCGACCCGTCCCCCACACAGTAAGGAACACCGAACATCATGACAATGGCCGTAACCAACCCCACGACAGGACTCGTCGAAAAAGAATTTCCCGAAGACACCGCTGAGGACGTCGAAACAAAACTGGCGCTCGCTCAAAGCGCCCACGAAATTCTGCGTAACGAGTCTTTCGCGCAGCGCTCAGTGTGGATGAAGGCGTCTGCGGACCTGATGGAATCCGATGTCTCAACCCTCGCACCGATGCTGGTGCGTGAAATGGGCAAACCCATCACGCAAGCCGAAGGGGAAGTCCTCAAATGCGTCAAGAGCATGCGCTTTTATGCTGACAATGCGGAAGAGTTCCTGGCGGACGAAAAGCTGAACGACCCCAGCAGCGTCAACGCCAGTGCTGCTTTTACGTGCTACCAACCCCTTGGAGTGATCCTCGCGGTGATGCCGTGGAACTATCCACTGTGGCAGGTGATGCGGTTCGCAGCACCCGCCTTGATGGCCGGGAACACGGGCGTTTTGAAGCATGCTTCCAACGTTCCCGAGTCGGCACTGTACCTCCACACCCTCTTTACTCGCGGCGGGTTCCCCGAAGGATCCTTTGGCACCCTCATGATCGGTGTAAAACTTGTCAACTCTGTCATCGATGACTGGCGGGTCAAAGCCGTCACTCTGACCGGCTCCGAGCCCGCGGGCAGGGCTGTTGCAGAACGCGCAGGCCAACAGATCAAGAAATCAGTGATGGAACTGGGGGGATCCGATGCATTTGTGGTGATGCCCTCGGCTGACATTGCCCACTCCGCCAAGGTCGGAGTCACTGCGCGAATCAACAACAATGGTCAGTCCTGCATCGCCGGGAAACGCTTCATCATCCACGAAGATATTTACGATGCCTGGGTGGAAGCTTTCGTGGCCGACATGGGTGCCTTGGTGATGGGTGACCCGATGGACCCTGCGACACAGGTTGGCCCTCTTGCTACCCAGAACGGGCAACGCGAGATTGCAGACCTCGTCGATGACGCTAAGGCCAAGGGAGCAACCGTGTTGCTCGGTGGTGACACCCCTCAAGGCGCGGGGTTCTTTTACCCTCCCACCATCATTGCCGACATCACGCCAGAGATGCGCATCACAATGGAGGAAGCTTTTGGTCCCCTTGCGAGCGTGTATAAAGTGTCTAGCCGCGACGAAGCTATCGCTATCGCAAACCAGACGACGTTTGGTTTGAGCTCAGCAATCTGGAGTGCGGACCAGGAGGAGCAAGAGTTCTTTGTGAAGGAATTGGACGCGGGAGCCGTCTTTATCAACGGGATGACCATCTCTTATCCTGAACTTGCCTTCGGCGGAGTGAAGAACTCTGGATTTGGCCGCGAACTGGGGGCGCCGGGAATTCGCGAATTTACCAACATGAAGACGGTCTGGAAGGGGTAAACCATGACGGAAGTAGGATTTCTTGGCCTCGGCACGATGGGCATGGGAATGGCCCGACGGCTGCTGGCTGGAGGCCACACTCTCCACGTGTGGAATAGATCCAAGGACGCCGTTCAGGCTCTCGTCTCCGAGGGCGCTCTGGAAGCCAAAACGCCCACCGACGCATTGGCGACCGGATGCTCGTTTTCGATGCTGGCTAATGATGCTGCAGCTGAAGCGGTGCTCACGACAGAGTCTCTTGAGCGCGCCCGCGGGGGATTCCACGCCAATATGGCGTCGGTCTCACCGGAGTGTGGGTCTCGGCTTGCCGAGCTTTTTGCTGCAGAAGGGGTGGGATACCTTGCCAGCCCTGTTTTGGGTCGACCCGCAGTGGCTGCTGCCGGGGAACTCAACATTCTTGCTGGCGGAGACCCGGCCGTGGTGGAAAGAGCGCAGCCGTTCTTCGATCTCATGGGAAAGGCCACGTGGCCGATGGGGGAGAAACCAGAGATCGCCAATCTGGTAAAAGTGGCGGTGAACTACAACATTATTCACGCTATTCAAGCGCTTGGAGAATCTATTGCGCTGGTGGAGACGGTGGGCGTTGAAGCCCCAGCCTTCGTGGAATTGCTGTCCGAAACTCTCTTCGGTGGGGTGGTCTATAAAGGCTACGGAAACCTCATCGCAAACAAGCAGTACCTCCCGCAAAGTTTCTCGTTGGAACTGGGACTCAAGGATTTGACCCTGGCCGAAAATGCGGCGCACCAGTCCGGGCTGACTTTGCCCACCGCAGCCGTCTTGCGTGACATGTTCACTCAGGCACTTGCGACACCCGAGTTTGCCGACTACGACTGGGCCGCTCTCGCTGAGGTCACCCGCCAGCAAACTCCATAACTCTCCGGCGCCACGTCATCCGAGACGCGTAGCTGGCGTTTCGAAAAAACATTCCCAGGCTCACTATTGGGCCGTGGAACCACCGTCGATAATGAGTTCGGTCCCCGTGATGTACGAGGCGTCATCCGAGGCAAGGAACAGTGCGCCGTGTGCAACCTCCCGGGGGGTACCTAACCGCCCCAGTGGCGTTTTCTGGACAAGGTCCGCAGTCAAAGAAGGATCCTGTGCCATCACCATGGGGGTTTCAATAATTCCCGGGTGAATCGAGTTGGATCGGATGTTGTAGTCCGCATACGTCAATGCCACATTCTTACTCAGCGACCGAACAGCGGCTTTGGATGCGGTGTAAGCGGCTACACCGCTGGCACCGACATATCCCCACATCGACGAGGTGTGGACCATAGAGCCACCGCCGGCCGCCTTCATGGCCGGCAAAACAGCGCGGGTGCCATAAAAGACGCCATTGAGGTTTAGATTAATGATGCGGTGCCAGTCGTCCAGTTCAATCTCGCCAACGCCCTCATAGGACCCGACCGCCCCCGCGTTATTGAACAGGATGTCAATCGCGCCCTGCTCGATGAGGACTCGTGCGGCAAGCTCTTCCCACTGTTCGAGTGAGGTGACATCCATGGGCACAAAGACGACACCGTGCGCTTCGAAAGGGTCATCGAGTGAGAGGTCTATCGCGTACACAATCGCCCCTTCGGCAACAAAGAGTTCGACGGCCGCTCGTCCTATGCCGCGGGCACCCCCGGTGATGATGGCTACTTTCCCAGCTACTCTCATGGGGCCTTCCCTTCCCGCGCTACTCGTCAGGAAGTGTGTACATAGTCAGAGAACATTGCTGACAGAACTCCCGCCAATAACTGGCATCATTTACGATTTGGTGTTATCTTACACAGAACACTCAAGGAAGAGAAGCCATGGTTAACTCCATCATCGTGTCAGACACCGGTAGCGCTTCCCAGGTAATCGGCGTGCACGGAGGCTCAGGCCTCATGCATTGGAAGCGCTTTGTCACCGGCCTCATGATGCACGCCGCGTGGGACTCTTTTGAACATAATCGTCTTGAACCCGGAGCTGCTGTCGGTGAACACGTGCATACACGAACCGAAGAAATCTATTTCATTGTCTCGGGAAAAGGCATGATGAAATATGACGGAGAAGAATTCGAAGTCGTCCCCGGCGATCTCATCATGACCCCTCTCAACGGGCGTCATGGGATTACCAACCACGGAAGCGAACCTCTGGATTTTGTCGTGGTTGAGGCATTGCCTCCCTCCATCGTCAATGCACTGCCGGAGTATTCACCTTCCGTCAACACTGCCTAGGGAGACCAACCATGCCGGAGCCTCGCGTCAATCTTTTCTCCGCCCAATATTCCGGCATAACGGACGTCATGGCCGGGCCGTGGAAGAACATCGAAGTTACGACTCTCGCTCCCGGCGAGAGCAAGGATCTCACCACCGAATCCGAAGAGCACTGCGTGTTCACCATCGAGGGCACCGCTCACGTGACCGAGCCCGATGGCCGGGAATGGGATTTTACTGCCGGAAATACGGTCTCGCTTCCCCATGGTGGGCGCTGCACCATCACGGCCGGAGATGACGGTATGCGATACCTCATCATCACCATGACCGTGAACTAAAGCCCTTCCATCGAAAGCTCTCCCCCACCCACTTAGTAAGGGTTCGCGACAAACAACTCCTGCGCCGGGAACCGAGTCAAAACTTGAGCACCGTTATCGGTAATCACAACCTCCTCCTCAATTCGCGCAGCAGAAACCCCATCAGACGCCGGGCAATACGTTTCCAAAGCAAACACCATTCCCGATTGAATCTCCACAGGGTGCGTCATCGAGTTCAACCTCGAAATAATGGGCCGCTCATGAAGCCCCAAACCCAGGCCATGGCCAAACTGCAAACCAAAAGCATCCATTTCGCTGGCAAAACCAAACTCTTGAGCCTTCGGCCACAGTGCCGCCACCTCATCGGTCCCCACCCCCGGACGCACCTTCGCAATCGCAAGATCCATCCACTCTCTTGCCTTGCGGTACGCATCATGCTGGGCTGGGGTGGAACTCCCCACCGAGAAAGTTCGGTAATAACAGGTCCGATACCCGTTGAAAGAGTGAATGATGTCAAAAAATGCCTGATCACCGGGGCGGATAATCTTGTCGGTGAAGTTGTGCGGGTGCGGGTTACACCGCTCCCCCGACACCGCGTTGATTGCCTCGACCTGGTCAGATCCCAGCTCATACAGACGCTTAGCGGCCAACGCCACAATCTCGTTTTCCCGAATACCAGGCTTCAGAGCATCAACAATGTCTTGATACACGCCATCGACCATCGCGGCCGCCTGGGAGAGCAACATAATCTCATCCACAGACTTGATTGCCCGCGCATCGAGCATGTGCTGTTGGATATCGACCACGTTGAGGCCCTGCGCTTGCATCTCGAACAAAAAGGCCGGCTCCACAATGTCCACACCAATGGGATCGTTTGCGACACCAGCATCGACAAGCATGCCCTTAATGGTGGTCACGGCTTCCTTCATCAGCCCCACCTCGGGGTGGATTGCACCGCGAAGGCCCAACATCCCCGCATGGGAATGCCCTTCAGCAATCCACGGAGCAAACAAACGGTGGTGTTTAGCCGCCGAACCAAAATCCCACAAATGTGGCTTGCCATCAGGCATCAAGAGCGCATATCGGGACATTTTATCGCCCAGTGCCCCACCAATCCAGGTTTGGGTACTGTATCGGATGTTGTAAAAATCAAAAAGAAGAAACGCGCCACACTCGCTCGCCTCAAGAGCCTTCATAGCTCGATCAAGTCGATAGTCCCGCAACCGGCCAAAGTCGACACGTTGTTCGTAATCAACACCCATAGAACCATGGGCAGGAATCTGCCGGTTCGCAAAATCGAGAGCAGGAACCAACGGTGTGGGGCGGTATTCTGAGGTCATCACATTTCTTTCACAAGCAACGCTAGACATATGGGCGACTAGCGATGGAATCTACGGGACAAGAGATACAACGGCAGTCTTGGGAGGGCCGAAGCCCTCCCAAGACGCGCGTTGGTAGTGCTACCGAGTTATCGGATTACCACTCAGGAGCGACTTCGGGGCTCGAAGCGTTCGCAGCGGTCACCTTGGGGTTAGGCATGTACAGCGCGACGCGCTCGTCATCAGCGGTAACTTCACCACTGAGGACCGAGTACATTCCGATTACAGCATTCTCGCCGTCCCACGAAGAGGACTGGAAAATGGTGCCATCGAGCTCGCCACTGACAACCAGTGGGTTACCCAGGAACGTTCCACCGATGGAGGTGATGAAGAAGTCAGCGGGGTCAAGGCCACGTGCCTTGAGCGCGTCAATTCCACCCTTGATCATCGAGTCATCGGCCGCGTACATTCCCTGCACGTTTTCGATACCCACGGAGGTCAGCATCTCAGAAGCAGCAATCTGCGACTTGTCTGGTACCCAGTCGCCAGGCTGTTCAGCCAGGATGGTGACGTTGGGGCAGTTAGAGGCAATGGTCTCCTTGAAGCCGTTGCCGCGCAAGGTTGCAACCGAGTTACCGGTCAGACCATTGATCTGGATGATGCCAATTTCGGCGCCATCAACAATCTCACACATGATTTCTGCAGATGCAGCACCCTGACCATAGCTGTCGGTGCCGGAGTATCCGTAGGTCAACTCCGTGTCTTCGGGGTTCACGTCAGCGTTGGTAATCCACACGGGGATTCCAGCTGCCTGTGCTGCCTCGAGGCAGGGACGAATGGTGTCAGCAATAGCTGGCCACAAGATGATGCCATCTGGCTGTGCAGCAACAGCAACTTCGCACTCGGAAGCCTGCTTGTCCCCGTCGTACTCCGAGTTTGTGATGGTCAGGTTGATACCTAATTCGGCTGCCTTAGCCAACATGGGTGGCAAGTAGGTGGTGCCGTAGGCCTGGTCGTTCCCCTGGGGCAGAAGTGCATACACTTCGTAGGTGTCTGCACCCGTTACAGCGGCTTCTTCAGTTGTGTCTGCAGCATCTGTTGCTGTTTCATCAGCAGCAGCACAACCTGCGAGTGTCAGCCCTGCGACAGCAATCAAACCTGCTGTAGCGAGCCCAATACGCGATCTACGCATATCTTTGCCTCTTTCTTTTTTGATGATTTGACACCGGTTGGTGACAAACTCTCCAGTCCGTTAGGACTGGAATTTCAGGCGACCCTGGAAAACCGATCTAATGCCCCCCACGACGGCTCGAAGGCTGGCGGGATCTGTTGTGACGGCCAGAAGCAAAATAAGACCGATGAAAATCTCTTGGACCGGAACTTGAACGCCGGAGAGGGTAAACGCGACCTGCAACACTCCCAGCGCCGTTGCTCCGATAAGCGTTCCCACAATCGACCCGCGACCACCCTTGAGGTAGTTCCCGCCGATGATTGCTGCCGCGAAACTGGCCAGCAGCACGGTGAGGCCAGCCCTGGGGTCGGCAGCTGTGCGCTCCAACGTGTTGATCGCACCAGCGAGCGACGCAACAAAACCCGAAATCATGAAGCCGGTGAAGATGCGTCGCTTGACGGGAATCCCCGCGTCGTACGCAGCTTGGCGGTTGCCTCCCACCGCAAAGAATTCGCGACCGGCTTTGACACGAGACACGAAAATTTGCAACAGAATGAACGCCAGAATAAAGATGAGGACACGAGGCGTGAGCGGCCCTATGATCGCGAGCCCAAAGGCAATGCCGGCATCCGTGTCAGCGATTCGGACAGGCGCCTCATCGGAGAGGATGAAGGCGAGGCCGCGCAGGGCAAAGAGCATCCCGAGCGTGGCAATAAACGAGTTGATCCCTACAACCGCGACAAAGAAACCGTTGATGAAGCCAATGAGCAAACCGACGCCCAGGGCAACAACAACGCCCAATCGCACGTCGGGAATTAGGGCCATCACCACGCCCGACACAGCGAGCGTGCTGGCGACACTCAGATCAAGCTCACCCATCAAAATCACGGCAGTCAGCCCCAGTGCAACAAGACCGATCAGGGCGATTCTTCCGAGGCTGACCTGGTATGCGGTAAACACGAGAGGCTCCGTGAAAGAAACCACAATGAGAACAACCGCGAGAAGGACAACAGCTCGACCTTCAGTTCGACGGGCTAACCTCAGACGGAGTTTCCCTATAAGAGTTGTCTCACGTTGACCTATTTGGATGGTCTGGTTTTGACTCATCGCTTTCCCGCCTTTCGCGACAGCGCGTCCACCGTTACGGCAACCACGATAAGAACTCCCAGGGCCAGCTGTTGATACCCGAAACTGATGTTGGAGAGCACAAGGACATTCGTTAGGACACTCACAAAGATGACCCCCAGGAGTGTTCGAAGCACGGAACCTTTACCGCCGAACACACTTGTTCCGCCAACGATGATGGCTGCGAGGGCCTGGAAGTCATACCCCGTGGACATCGAGGACACTGCGGTGTTGGAGAAAGCTGCCAGCACCCAGCCGGCCACCATCGCAGCAAGCGCAGTCACGAAGAAGGCGCCGATGATGACGAGGCCAGTGTTGACCCCACCCAGCCTTGTTGCCGACTCGTTGGACCCGAAGGAGCGCACAACGAAACCAAAATTCGTCCGGTTCAGGACAAACGCCAACACCAGGGTCACAATGATTAGCACGATTGCGGAGTACGGGATAGGGCCAAGTTTTGAGGTGCCAAACGCTCGAATAGGCCCGTCTTCGGGGCCGAAGAAAATGCTTCCCCCGGAGAAGAATCGCAGGACGCCCACGCCGATGTAGGTGGTTGAGAGGGTCACAATGACTGCGTTCGCTTTGAAGTATCCCACCGCAATTCCGTTGATGAGCGCGTATAGCACCGCGGCCCCAAGCGCCGCGAGCATTGCGATGGGAACGCCATAGAGGTTGCTCACCGCGAGCATAATAACCGCGGATGTGGCCACTTGGGCGACGACGGAAAGGTCAAGGTAGTTACCGCTAATGACAACAAACGTCATGCCGGCAGCCACAATGCCAATCGGGGCTGCTCGGTGGAAGACATCGGTGATGTTCACCAACGACGCAAAGCCGTCGACAAACAAAGCCGCGAAGAGGAGGAGGAGCGCGGTGAAGATGAAAATTCCATTATCCGCAATCCAAGGCAGAGCGGAACGACTCTTCTTGACGTCAGCTTCGCCACTATTGGCCACTGTGATGACCTCGGTAAACGTTTCTTTTGCCATTATGCATCCACCATTTTCTCTCCCGCTGCCAGTGACATCACGTTTTTCTCATTTGCCTCGCCGGCCGGCAAAGTGCCCACGATCATGCCATCGCGCACGACATGAATCACATCAGAAAGCTCGAGAAGCTCAGGAAGGTCAGAGCTGACCATGAGGACTGCTGTGCCTTCGTCCGCTAGCTCTCGAACAATACGGTGAATTTCAGCTTTCGCTCCCACATCCACTCCTCGTGTGGGTTCATCCAGCACGATGAAATCGGGACGCCGACCCAGCCACTTTGCGATCACAATCTTCTGCTGGTTCCCACCGGAAAACATCCCGGCTTCGAGGGTGATCTGGGGTGGCCGAAGTCCGACCTTGTCAGCAAGCTGTTGAGCAAAAGCGCTAACCCGGCTTCGGATTTGCACTCCAAACCGGGAGAGCTCGTGCCTATTTGTCAGCGTGATGTTCTCAGCCACAGTCATTGCCAGAGCGAGCCCGTCAACACGACGTTCCTCCGGAACGAAGGCAACACCGTTTCTCACAGCCGACTGGAAGGTCGTAATTGTGGCGGACTTGCCTTTGCGGGTTATGGTGACCCGTCCCGCGGTGCGATTGTCAGCTCCGATGATGGCCCGGACAAGCTCGGTGCGGCCGGCGCCGACCAGGCCACCCAGCCCCACGATTTCGCCTTCTCGCACTTCCAAATCAACGCCGTTGACGCCGGGAGCCCGAATACCTACGGCCCTCAGCGCAACCTCACCAGGGTTCGCGACCCGCCTGGACTGGAAATCAAGCTTGAGTTCACGCCCCACCATCTGGTCAATGACATTGTCCGGCGTGGTGTCAGCAATGTTGGAATTCAGCACCTGCTTGCCATCGCGCAGAATTGTGACTTTGTTGCCAATTCGGAAGACCTCAGGAATGCGATGAGAGATGTAGATGATGGCCATGCCATTGGCCGCAAGTCTCTGAAGCATGTTCAAGAGGTAGTCAGTCTCTGTCGGGGTCAGGGTTGCCGTCGGCTCATCCAAAATCAGGACTTTAGGGTTTCTCGCTACAGCGCGGGCAATTTCGACGAACTGACGCAGGGCAACTGACAACCGCGAGATTCTTTCGTTGAGGTCAACGGACACGCCAATTTCGTCGAGTGCTTTTTTAGCAATGGCGTTCAACTCACCAGATTTAGTGAAACCAAGTCGGGTCGGCGCGTAGCCGAGCATGATGTTCTCTGCCACGGTCATCTCGGGCACCAGGCTGAGCTCTTGGTGGACGAGAGAGATTCCAGCTGCAATCGAGTTTTTTGCACCCGTTTCGAGCCTGACACCGTCGACCAGCACTTGGCCGCCGTCTTGGGCAATAACCCCAGCGAGGACGCGCATCAGCGTTGACTTACCAGCACCGTTCTCGCCCACGACCGCGTGGATTTCTCCTGCACGAACTTCAAGCGACACATCGTCAACGGCAGTCGCGCCTCCAAAACGTTTGACAATATTTCGGGCCTCGATGACAACATTTGCCGCAAACGGTGACGATGTGGTCATAACCAGGGCTCCTTTGCCTTACCGGTGTGTGCACAAGCACTTTACGGGGTACGGCAAGTGTAAACACAGAATTGACACCTTGTCCACTTACGAGGCCAGAGTGACCAAAACGTTATCTATTAGAGAACGTTTACGGTACGGGCTGGTGGTGCGAACCAGAACCTGCCCCAGGGAATTCTGCTGCCATGTCCTGGGCGACCGCATCCCATACGAACCACACAGCCTTGACTTCTTGCTCCGTTCGGTTCCAGAAACGGTGGGGGATACTGGAATCAAAGGCAATGGAATCCCCGACGTGCATGTCGGCCTGCCCAAATCCCACCTGAACACTTAACGTCCCCTGAGTAATAATCCCGTATTCCCTGCCGATATGGCGGATAAAATCCTCGGGTGCTTCGGCGCCAGGCGCAGGTGCATAAATCACCTCAAGAAACTCGGCTCCGACCTCCGGCTTTACGGTAAGTCGTTCCCACCTGGGCCCCGACTGCAACTGCATCGCCGGTCGTGCGCTAGCGCGCAGAACGATTCCCGCACCGTCCAATGGCCCATCGTGAGAAGTGGCAGCCACCTCATCCTCGACTCGAGAAGGCCTGGTGTCGAGGCTCGAATTCTCAAACAGCGAGTCCATCGAGATCCCGAGAATGCTCACGACGTTATAGAGAGCGCGAACGCTAAACGATGCAAGCCCACGCTCAACCTGCGAAACGTGGCTCGCGGACACGTCTATGCGACGCGCAAGCTCCCGGACACTAATCCCATCAGCGACGCGGGCACGGCGGATGCGTTCTCCGACAGCAGACCACTCAGTTTCCGAATTCATGGTGCCCATTTCTCGTGTCTTTTATTACGGTACTACGAAAAACAGCCAAACGTGCACTAGGACAGCACAGTCCTCCAGGACAGAACAGCGACCTGCGCCGGGTGGCTCGGGCTTCTAGACTGCGGGCGCCTCCTCAGCGGTGGGCTGGACCCACAGCACGATCATGACGATGGTGCCAAGAACAGGCACAAGACCAATGAAGATTAATCCCCAAGCCAAGCTGGCATCGCGCAACCGACGCACACCCGCCGCGAGGTAGGGCACCACTGTGACAAAGAAAAACACGCCTCCCAAGGGGGCCCAGAGAGTGCTCAATGCCAGAGAAACGAGTACGAGCAAGAGATTGAACCACCAAAACTCCGAGCGGGAAGCAGTTCCTGTGAAGTCTGCATACTTTCTGAAACTTGTTGCGATCGCTGTACCAAAACTCATCATCATTTTCTCCCCTGTATGTAAGTATTCAGACTAGCGAATAAGCCCTTGTAAGAGGCTACGGTTGGACAATGGCGAGTGACCACTATTTCTCTAGCGACCCGGCTAGCCCTTTCAGAACCGCAGAGCGCACCCTTACTCTCCGAGGCCACAAGGTTTCCCTTCTCAGCGCCAGCGGAACATTCAGTTCAGGCTCGCTCGATAAAGGCACCGCACAGCTATTGAAATATGCCCCGCGCCTCCCTGCAGAAGGCACTTTTGCTGATGTGGGGTGTGGGTGGGGGCCTTTGACCATGGGAATGGCCTTGGAGTCTCCCGCCGCTCACGTCTGGGGTATCGATGTCAATGATCGGGCCCTTCGCACCACCCGCGAGAACGCTCACTCCTTGGGCCTCACCCACATCAGTGTGTCTCGACCAGAAGATGTGCCCGCGTCGCTCACCTTTGACGTGATCTGGTCAAACCCCCCGATTCGGGTGGGAAAAGAGGAATTACATCAGATCCTTACCCAGTGGCTGCCGCGCCTGGCCCCGCACGGCGAAGCGTGGCTGGTGGTGGCCAAAAAACTAGGGGGAGATTCTCTGCAGGCTTGGATTAACGCTGGGCATGCGGGCCCGCTAAAGGCAGAGCGTCACGAAACCTCCAAGGGCTACCGTATTCTGCGAATCCAGAGGGTCTAGATCTCCACAACGGTGTCAAACACCAATGTTGCCGGGCCCGAAAGGCTCACGTGTTCGCCCTCTTCAGTGGCGAACATTCGAACACCCAAAGTGCCCCCCGGAACCTGCACTCGCCAACGGTTGGGAGCGCCTTCTCCGGCCCAGTGACGAGTGGCCAGAGCGGCAGCTAGCGCCCCCGTCCCACACGACTGAGTCTCGCCGACACCTCGCTCATATACCCGCATGTGAATGACCCCCACCCCATCAACGACGAGGGGGTCTGAGGGCACCACAAATTCCACATTGGCTCCGGCAGGAGGCACTGGCTCCACCACAGGTGCCAGTGATAAATCAAGAGACTCGAGTTCCTCCCGAGACGCCAACGCTACGACGAGGTGAGGGTTAGGAACGGTTATCGCCAGTGAAGGCCTCGCCACCTCAAGCCCTCGTGCCGACACAACATACTCGCCCTCACTAAATCGCCACCGCCCCATATCCGCTTGATAGGTGCCACGCGCACTGCGTGTGACATCCACAATGCCCGCTCGAGTCGTAATCGGAAACGTGCTCCCCGCCTCCAGGACAGCCAATTGCTGTGCCAGCAGGAATTCGACAAACACCCGCACACCATTGCCACACATCTCGGCGAGAGACCCATCAGCGTTGCGATAATCCATAAACCACTGCGCTGCGGGCTCCTGCTCCAAGAGGTGCGCTACCTCGGGTGAAGCCACGGTGTGAACGGCACGGATGATGCCGTCCGCTCCAAGCCCTCTATGGCGATCTGCGAGAAACCGGTATTGATCACCCGTGAGCTCAAGGGCTCCATCGGGATCAGCAAAAAGCACGAAATCATTCCCCGTGCCGTGGCCTTTGGTCACCGCTAAGGGCATGCTCATCTGTGCTTTTTTCACAGCTCCTAGCCTACGCGAGCGCGCCGGTCACGAGCGAGGTGGCGTCAGATACCCGAGCAGGCTCATCACTGGCCAGCCATACGGTATTTTCATCGCGCCGAAACCACGACACTTGTCGCCTGGCGTACCGCCTTGTGAGCGCTTGGGTGCTCTCGATCGCCTCTGCCTGGCTGAGCTCGCCAGAAAGCACAGCGAGCCCCTGCTGGTAGCCAATCGCCCGGGACGCGGTCACACCATTCTCAATTCCCCGCGGGATAAGACGGCGAACTTCTTCGATTAAACCTTCCGACCACATTGCCTCCACGCGGGCATCAAGAGCTTTCGTGAGGAGCTCTCGCTCGGTGTGCAGCCCCACAACGACAAGGTTGTGTTGCCACGGGTGATGTTGGGCATCCAAACCTGCCCCGAAAGGCTTGCCCGTGAGGGTCACCACCTCCAGCGCTCTGATGAGTCGGCGAGAATTGCGTGAATCAATCGCCACCGCGGCAAGGGGATCCTGGCGCGCAAGCTCTCTCACAAGCGCTTCGCGACCCTCCACCTCTAATCGCTTTTCGAGCTGCTCGCGCACCACAGAATCGGTGCCGGGAAACTCAAATTCGTAAAGTACAGAGGACACGTAGAGACCAGATCCCCCGACAAGTATGGGGACAACGCCCCGCGCTTGAATACTTTGCACATGACCGCGGGCAAGCGCTTGGTAGTCGGCAACGCTGGCCTCCCTGGTGACCTCCCAGATGTCACACAGATGGTGCGTGATTCCCCGCCGGTCCGCGACCTTCAGCTTGGCGGTGCCAATATCCATTCCTTCGTAGAGCTGCATGGCATCCGCGTTAATAACCTCGCCTTGGTGGCCCTTGGCAGCAAGATCTTCGACGAGGTCCAGGGCGAAGGCGCTCTTGCCCGTACCGGTAGCTCCGACGATGGCCACCAAGGGTGGCACTCTGTGGGGAGATGTGCCGGCCGCAGGGCTAGTCACCGAGACGTACCAGCAATTTTGAGCGTGGGCATTCCCAGGTTGACACCCCCGGAGGATTGAGCGCTGGAGGGGGCGGCACAGCTTTCTTCTTGCCAGCGATCCCACGCATCACCGGCACGGGTTCGTCGGAGGGAGAAACTTTCCTTGGTCGGGTTATCCGCTAACAAGAAGTAGGGCTTGGCCTCGGTAACCACACTTGTCACGACATCCCCAGGTCGCGGCACAGCCGACCACTCGGGCAGCGCACAGTG
>Ga0222632_1000247_pt1 | contig 34289 bp, 62 predicted proteins | sample AntAcemetageno46_FD_179828 | JGI IMG/M metagenome (GOLD analysis project Ga0222632, IMG submission 179828) | Saline water microbial communities from Ace Lake, Antarctica - #46 | ecosystem: Environmental > Aquatic > Non-marine Saline and Alkaline > Saline | place: Antarctica: Ace Lake | collected...
ATTTAAAATACCAAGCTAAACTAGCAAAACTAAATCGTCTTGAAAAAGAAGCTGGTTTGCAAGAAGATATATTGGAATTAAAAGCTGAAATTATGGAACTTGAAAGTCATCAAGTATCAGCAACTGAAGCATATGCACTTAATAAAAAAGAGATTGAAATTTTAAATAAACTATTAAAAGAACTTTATGTGATTGCAGAACCTACAAGAATTAAAGGTTATAGTGATGAAGAAATGTTTGAAGCTAATGCTGCAAATGAATTTACTGTCAATATAGGTAGAGAAATACAGGCTGAAATGATTGCCAATGGCAGACCATCACCAGCTAAACTAAGAAATGCCATGAGTAATCCTTATACTTGGAACGCATTAAAGAGTATAGGTTTGATTCCTAAAGAAACAAAAATTCTTGAAGGAAATATAAACCCAACATTAAAAATAGCATTAACAGGAGTAGAAGATGAAATTATATAAAATAGAATCAAGTAACTGGGAAACCTTTTTTGGAACAATGGAAAACCCTATTCAAAGAGATGTTGCAATTATAGCACAGACACCAAGTAATGATGCCTTCTTGTTATTAGCTAAAGATACATTTACTGAATTACAATTATTAAACACAGTACCTTCTGGATTTGATTTTACTTATTGTCAAGAATGGGGTTTAACAATTAATGATGCAGTTGTTGCAAGAGTAGTATTAGATTTAAGAAAAAAATCTTATGGTGCTTGGGAAACACAACTAGAAGAAATTTATGATAATGGAATTGATAGTTGGAAAACAAGAATATCAAAAGTTAAGACAGATATTCCTAAATAAATAATTTATGGCAAATATATATAAAAACGCAGGGTTTGCAATAAGCACAACAGATCTTACAACTATTTACACAGTACCTGCTGGAAGAACAACAATTATTAAAAATATACAAATTACTAATGAACATGCTTCAAACAATCTTGTAGAAGTATCTGTAACTGATAGTTCAGCTTCAGCTACTTTTGAAGTATATCATAAAGATTTATCTTCTGGAGAAACAGTTAATGCTGCATTATCTCCTATTGTTTTAGAGTCAGCAGATATACTTAAAATACAAGTAGGAACAGTAGATACCATTGAAGGTATGGTTAGTTACTTAGAAATATTTGACGAAAAGAGTTCTTAGATATACATTGATTTTAATTAGTTTATATAGTATTTATGGAATTAGTACGAATACCAATTATAGAACTTGATAAAGTTTGGTCATTAGTAGAAAAAGATATTAAATCTGCTTTAGCTTATTCAGGTCAACTTACCGATTCAGATTATGTCTTTGAGACTGCTAAAGAAGATAAATTTCAAGTCTGGGTTATTTGGGATAAAAAAGAAAAACAAACATCTGATAAATATTTTGGTGTAGTAGTTACTGAAATAATAAAAAGAAAACATGGTAAAGTCTGTCATGTCTATATTGTGACTGGAAGGCAAATGTCTAAATGGCAACACTTAATAAGTAGAGTTGAAGAATTTGCTAAAGATGAAGGTTGCAAGATGATGGAATTAATAGCTAGACCAGGTTGGCAAAAAGTCTATAATAATCATGGGTATAAAAAAACCCATATTGTTTTAGAAAAACAAATTAAACAAGAGGATAAAATCAATGACAAGTAAAGTTGTAAATTTTTTTAAAAATAAAGAAAAATTAAGTCCATTTCAAAGAAAAAAATTAAAAAAACAAATGCAGGATCAAAAGATAAAACAAAATTTAACACAAGACTATGCCTACACAGGTATTCCTGGAGCAAAGGCAACAGCAAAAGGTGTTAAATATAAAACAAATTAAACAAGAGGATAAAATATGAGTTTTGGCGGAGGATCATCAGGAGGTGGCAACACAGCAACAACACAAGGGGTAACACCTTATGCACCAGCACAACCAGCATTAAATCAAATACTATCAGAGTCTGGTAATTTATATAATCAAGGAGTAGGTGCTTCAGGTTATGTAGCTCCCTCACAACAAACATTAAGTGGTCTTGCTCAACAAGAACAATTAGGTACAGCTGCAAATCAACAAATGGCTGCAACACTTGGTGGACAATATTTAAATCCTTTTTTATCACCTTTATTACAACAAACTGCTGGAGATATTTATACTAATGTAGCACAACAATTTAGTGGAGCAGGTAGAACACCAGGTTCTCCAATGATGCAAAACCAAGTTGTTTCTCAAGTAGCTAATGCCGCTTTACCTTTAGCTTTCCAAGAGTATGGTCAAGAAAGAGGAAGACAATTAGGTCTTGCAACTCAAATACCAGGTTTAACTCAAACAGGTTCTCAACTAGAAAATATTCAAAGACAAGAACAATTAGCTCCATATAATGCGTTACGGCAATATTCAAATTTAGTTAATCCAATAGCTTCTGGTTTTCCAGTAACTACTGCTCAACAAAACACACAATCAAATCCATTCTCAACTGCTATGGGTGGAGCTATGCTAGGTGGTTCATTCGGTGGTGGAACTGGTGCTTTAATCGGTGGTGGATTAGGTTACTTAGGTGGTCTTTTATAATGGACAAACTAAGAAAAATTATTTACGACTTTGAAGTAAACATTGAACAAAAACCATCTAAATATATTTTAGTTTTATTTGTTTTATTATTTATTTCTATAATAATCTAAAGGATATATATTATGCCAATCGGAGATTATTCAGGAGGATCAAGTAGTAGTTCTAATAGTAGTTCTAATAGTAGTTCTAATAATAATTCTGGTGGTGGTGGAAGACAAGATGCTGAATCTCAATATGGATCTAGTTCTTATGATTCTTCACAAAACCAATCTGGTAGAGAACAAAGTTATGGTGGTGGTAATGATAATACAGTAGATCCTGGTTTTCAAAGAGCATTAGCAGAAATAGCTTATCAACAACAAAATCCTGTTTATGGTGATCCAGATCCTCAAGTAGATGTTTCCCCACAAGATAGAGATAGTATTACAAGTTTTTTTGATAATTATTCAGCTAATGTAAAATCAAATCCATATAATCTTTCAATGCTAGGTGCTTTAAAAACATTATATCAAACTAATCAAGCTAGAAATATGATGTCAGGTGTACCAGGTTATGAATTTTTAGGATATACAGGTGGCAATGGAAATACTACAAATACTGCTGTAGGTGGTGGAGAACAAGATTATATAAATAATGCAATATCTCAATTGCCATTTGCTATGACAGGTCAAGTAGCACCACAATCTATGGTCAATCAATATTTTGCCAATCAACCAACATCTTCTCTTTCATCTAGTCTTGAAACAAGTTATAATAATGCTAAAAGTAACATAAATAATATATTGGGTATAAGTACACCAAGTCAACAATTCGGCTACTCACAAGCACCCTATGGCTCATACAGTAGTACAAATATGGCAGGCAACCCTTACAAAGATTATTTAACAACAAGAGGATTAATATAATGGCATTTTTAGATTTATACAGAAAATATATGACAGGAACAGCAGGTGTTGATGGTGGTCAAGGAACTCAAGGTTTATTTGGTCAAGGTGGTCAATCTGGTGCAGGTGGATTAATAGATTTTCAAAAAATGAATAATCAAGAAGGTGGACTTTTAAATAATATACCTCAATCAGCTTTATTAGGTGCTTCTATTTTTAGTCAAGGTATTCAAGGTAAAGATCCTATTTCATCATTACTTCCTGCTATAACTCAAACTTCTCAAACATCTGCTTTTTTAGATCAAATGAGTCAAAGAAAAAAATCTCAAGAATTTGTAGATAAATATAAAAAAACATTACCTGAAGGAAGTACAATAAGAGCTTTAATGGAAGCAAATCCTGACAAAGCTTTTGACTTTATTGCAAAAAAAGAATTAGCAACTATGAACGCTGAAGGTAAAAGATCAAGTGCATATAAGGTAGCTTTAGAAATTGGTTTAACTCCAGGAACTCCAGAATTTAATAATTTTATTAAAGCACAAACTATAAAAACAGATAGTGCCGCTCAAGCTATGACTCAAATGATGGGTGGTGTTATTTCTCCAGGTAAGAGAGATGCATTAGTAGAGGATGTAAATTTTGTTGGTAATATAGCAGATCAGTTAGGTAGAGTTATTTTACAAATTGATGAAGATCCAACTTTATCAGGTGGTGTTGGTACAATAAGAAAAAAAGGTAATCAAATAGGAACTTTATTAAAAGATCTTAATATAGATGTTGAAAATCTTTTACCAGAAGGAATGGGTAAAGATTTTATTTTTGATCCTAATATACCAACAATTAATGCTTTAGAAAATACAATAGCATCTGGTTTCGCTAAAGTATTATATCCAGGTCAAAAAATAACAAATGTTCAAATACAGGATGCTAAAAAGATAGTGAAATTAACAGGTTTAACAGGATCTGAGGAAGTTAAAAATAGATTAAAAGAAGTACAAGCATTAATGAATACTTATGTAACATCTTATCAAAGTTTATTAGATGTTGGTATAAATAAAGGTGAAAAAAAAAGATTAAAACTTAATCCAAAAACTGGTGAATTTGAGGCATATTAATGGCACAAGTATATATAGATGGATTGGGTGATGTTCAACTTCAAGGAAATACTCCTAATGAAGCAGAAAAAGAAGCAATAATAAACGCATTAAAAAAACAAGAAACTCAAGAACCACAAACTGAAGAACAAAAAACAAAATCATTTACCGAAGGTGTTTTAAATGCTTTTAAATCAAGAGATACATCTTTGGCAGCTGGTGGAATGGCAGGTTTTGCTTCTGGTGCAAGATTAGGTGCTATGGGTGGAGGTGCTGTTGCAGGGATTCCTGGTGCAATAGTTGGTGGAATAGGTGGTGGAATTTTAGGTGCTGCTGGGGTAGGACAAGCTTATGATATTTTAGAATCTTATATTAAAGGTGAAAATTTAAATTTAGACGATACAGCAAAACAAGCATTTAAAGATATAAAAAGAGAAAGTATGTTTTCATTAGGAGCTGCTTCAATTCCTGGTCTTAAACCTATGGTAACAAGGTTATTATCAAAAAGAGGAAAAGGAGAATTGGTTAGTAAAGAAGTAAAAGAATTATATGATGCAGGAAAAAGAATAGGAGTAAATGTTTATCCCTTAGATATTAGTGGAAAAATAGGAAGGGGTTATTCAAAAGTGGTTGGTGTATTTCCTATTGTTGGTAGTCCTATACGGAGAGCAGCAGAAACAAGAGGAAGACAAATATCTAATGTTAAAAATGAAGTTTTAAATGATTTAGCACCAAATGCTACATTATCAGAATTAGGAGTTGATATGTTTAATGCAGCTAAAAATACTAATCAAGAATTTAGAAATGTTGCTTCTAGTTTATATAATGTTTTTTATAAACAAAGTGCCAAAATTAATAAACCTTTTATTCCATCAGAAAAAATAAGAAAAGAATCTCAAAAAGCAATAGATGATTTTTTAAAAAATAGACCAATTTCTGTTACAACAAAAATTGTTCAAGGAAAAAATATACCATTAATTAAATCAGTTGATAAATCAAGTCTTAAAGGTTTAAGAAATAGACAATTTAAATTACAAGTTAAAAAACCTATAGGTGCAAATATTAATAAAGCTTATGAACAATATATCAAAGGTTTATCTAATTTGGAAGATTTTGTAACTCCAGCACAAGTAAAACAAATTAAAAAAGACCTTGCTGAATTTTCTAAAGGAATAACAGGGAAAGATGGGGGTGGCGTATTTAAATTATCACAAATTGCTGAAGCAACAGAATTATCTTTAAGAGATTTTAATAAATATAATTTATCAGCGTTTGGAACTAATCCAAATGTTAGTAAGGAAAGTTTAAAAAATTTAGTAAATGAATTAAAAAATGCAGATAAATTTTATGCTAATGGTATTAAAGTTTTTCAAAGATCAACTGCTCAACAATTTTTAAAAGCTGATAAAAATATTTTTTATAAAGGCTTTGATAAACCAGGTTCAATAGAGTCTGATGAATTATTTAAATATGTTATTAAAACTGGATCTCCATCAGCTATAAAAGATTTAAGAATATTAATAGGTGGTGATAATTTTGCTAAAGTTTCCAGAAAAGTAATTGATAATGCTTTTACATCAGCAGCAGTAAGAGGAGATGATTTAAAAGGATTAGTTTTTAATCCTAATATTCTTGAAGAAGAATTGGGTTTAATAGGAAGAAAACAATCTGATATTTTAGAAAATATAACTAAAGGAACTTCATTAAATAAACAAAAATTAAAAGATTTAATACTTGTTTCTAAATATCATTCACAAATGGAAGTGCCTGATGTTAGTTCATTTATACAAAGGAGAGCTTTGTTAGGCGGAGTAAAATCTGTAGCAGGTGGTGCTTTAATGGGTGCAGGAGTAGTTAGTTCTCCAGTTGCATCAATACCTTTAATTTATATGACAAAAAAAGCATCTAAATTTTTTGCTAGTCCTAGAAATGTAGAACTTGCAATTGAATCTCTTGATATTACCGCACCAAGATCAATTAGATATATTGCTGGAGATAAACTTTTAAGAGGTCTTATTAAAGATAGTGAAGGTGAGGAAAAAGAACTTTACCAACAATTTCAAAGTATTTATAAAAAAGACAAAAATAACATTATAAATAATACGGTTCAGGATTAATCATGTCTAGAAAATCTGCCACAGAAGTAAAGATAGATTTTTTAGTAAAAGAGATAAGAGAACTAAGAAGTGAAACCAAATCACTTAGAGCAGACATTAATAAAGGTAAAGGTGCTATATGGATTTTAGTAGCTTTAGCAGGAATAATAACAAGCGGCTATAATTATTTTAAATAACTATTTTGAAATCAGATAAACAAATAATCTCTGAAAGACAAAAGAAAACCTCCATTAAAGGAACAGTAGGGGAATACCAAACAATCGCAGATTATACTAGACAAGGCTATTGGGTAGCTAAATCAGTTGATCCAAGTTGTCCATTTGATCTTGTAATCGTAGATAAGAATGGTAAAATAAACTTGATAGATGTAAAGTGTGCTACATTTAGAAAAAACAAAAAAGGCAAAAGTTTAAAAAATAAGCCTAAAGGTTCTTACAGAATTTCAAGAAGTCCAACAAAAGAACAAAAAAGGCTTAACATTAAATTAAAGATGTTTCATTATGATTGATAAATTTTTATTAAAGTTTTTTAGCAAAATAGATAATGCTTTTGCATATATTGGTAATCTATTTGCACCTAGATGTAGATGTAAAAAGAAAAAATAAATTATGGAGTTAAATATGAACTATTATTTTACTGGTTGTTTAATTATTGCATTAATTTTATTTACATTACTTGTAAGTCATTACCCATGAAATTTATATTAGTAATATTTTTATGTTCCTTTATAAACGATCAATGCTTAGAGCCAGTAGAAATAAAGCAAGAATATAATTCATGGAAAGAATGTACTATTGCTGCATTTGAAATATCTAGGGAATTAATAATTGCACAAGAAGATAGCTTTATTAATAATAATAAAGTAGCAACAAAATTTATATGTAAAGAAGTAGAACAAGTCTAATGAGAGATAATAAGACATTACTTTACTTTCAAAAGAAACTTGAAAAGCAATATAAAGAAATGAATCTTTTTAGAAACTTAAAAAAAGAAGTTGTGACAGGTGCTAATGGTACTCAAGATTATATAATCAAAAAGGGTATCAATAAAGATAAGAAAGCTTATAAAATATGAAACATATAGTGTTGTTTATTTATCATTATTCTAGTAAATTAAGTTCTTGGTCTTGGCAAAAATTATATAATAATAGAGATACAGGATTAGGTTATAAAAAGTAAAAAATATTATGTGGTTAAACTTATTGGGAATGGCATTTAAAACAGGTGCAGATGTCTATAAAAGAAAACAAGAAACAAAAAGTTTAGTTGCTTTAGCAGAAAGAAATCATGCAGAAAAAATGGCAAAAGGTGAAATTACTTATCAAGGTAAAGTCATGGATAATCAAAATCAAGGAATTAAAGATGAAATTGTTTTATTCATTGTTATACTACCTATTATTGTTATTTCTTATTCTGTATTCTCTGGTACTCCAAATGCTAAAGAAAAATTAGATTTATTCTTTGAATATTTTAATAACCTACCTGATTGGTATGTTTGGCTAACTGTCGGAATATTCTCCAGCATATACGGATTAAAACCAAGTTTAGATTTATTTAAAAAGAAATAATGCAATATTATTTATTAATTAAAACTCATAACATAACCAATTTAAATTATCTTTGTAAATTTACAGAAAGATCAGATAATATAAGATATACGCCTTTTAAGTATAAAGGTTCTGGTAAATATTGGAAAAGACATTTAAAAGTACATGGTAATAATATTAAAACAAAAATACTTTATAAAGGAACAAGTAAAAAAAACTTTTCCAAAAAAGCACTTTATTGGTCACATTTTTATGATGTTGTTAATAGTAATAAGTTTGCAAATCTTATTCATGAAAATGGTTTAGATGGAGGTGGAGTAAAAGGTAGAAAACTTACAGAAGAACATAAGAAAAAAATATCATTATATTTTAAAGGTAGAAAACATACTGATGAAACCAAAGAAAAAATTAGAATTTTAAACTTAGGTAGGAAAAGACCAGACTTATCTTTAAGTAATAAAACAAGAGTTTGGACTAAACAAATGAGAGATAAATTGTCGTTCTTCGCAAAAAATAGAGATCCAATAAAAAGAAAACCACTTTCTTTAAGTACTAAAAATAAAATATCCATATCTTTAAAAAAATACTATTTAAACATTAAAAAAAAAATAGATGTCAGATAATACAGAGATACTTAATGAATATAAGGAACAGGTAAGAATCTTAAAGCAAGATATTGCCGAACTCCAAGACGCAGGTAAGTCTAAAGACTCTGCAAATAAAAGGTGTCTGCAAAAATTAGAAAATGCCACTACTGATTTAGAGGAAGCTAATAAAAAAATAAAAGAATTAAAGAAAGAAGCAAAAGAAATACTATCTTATCCTTAATGTGGTGTGTACTCCATAAAGTTTCAGACGATTTCTACAGAGCATACACTAATATAATCTTTGACACTAAAGATAATGCTGATTTCTTTGCTAAGAAAAGTAAATTTAAGAAAAAAGATGATTGCAGAGTAGTCAAATATGATTATAAATATTTTGCAGGAGTAACAGAAAATGAAATTAAGCACTAACTTTACATTAGAGGAATTAACTATATCCCAAACAGCTTTAAGAAATAATATAGATAATACTCCTAATGAAGAAGAAATAGAAAACCTTAAAAGGTTATGTATTAATATATTACAACCTTTAAGAGACGACTTTGAATTACCTTTAGTAGTAAGTTCTGGATTTAGGTCTAAAGAACTATCATCTTTAGTGGGATCTAAAATTACATCACAACATTGTTCTGGTTGTGCAGCAGATTTTATTATTCCTGGTGTAGATAATAAGAAAGTATTTAAACATATAGTAGAGAACCTACCAATGGATCAAGCAATATTAGAATATTATACTGAAGAAAATGGTGGATGGATTCATGTTTCTTATGTTCCTAATGGTAGAGGACAAGCATTAGTTAAAGATAAAGAAGGTTATAAGACATGGCAATAGATTATAGAGGTGAGAAATTTTCTGGATATAACAAGCCTAAGAATGCTAGAACTAAAACTAAAAAATTTGCAGTATTAGCTAAGTCTGGAAATAAAGTAAAACTTATTAGATTTGGTGATGCTAATATGACTATTGGAAAATCTGATCCTAAGAGAAGAAAATCATTTAGAGCTAGACATAAATGTGCTACCGCTACTAGTAAATTAACCGCTAGATTTTGGAGTTGTAAAAAGTGGTAAGAAGTATATTAAAATTCATAGTGAAAGCTAGAATGCTATATGCCGATCTAAGAGGTCATCATGGTAAAAGATGGAACTATGAACCTGGTAATTGGTATATGGGAAAAAATAAAAACAAACATAACAGGAGAAAATAATATGCCAATGGTAAACGGAAAAAAATACCCTTACACTAAAAAAGGTAAGGAAGCTGCTAAGAAAGCTAAGAAGAAAAAAAATAAAAAATAATAAATTGTTATATGGTGTGGTTGCTTGTCAACTGGGATGATGGTGGGGAATAAGAATTTCTATGGCTAAAAAAACTTGGGTAAGATCAGAAAAAATAGCTGATGTGGGTAAGTGTAGATACTGTTATAAAGATATGATTTCTACTGATTCTTTTGTAGCTTTTGCTAATCACACTAAAGCTCACTATCTATGTATGAAGAAAGATGATGAAACACCTAAATCAAAATTTGATTGGTAACTAATATCCCCAAAACCTCTTAGCATTTTTAAGATAATTTTCATCAGCATCATTATTCCAAAACATATGTGTAAAGTCTGGTTGAATATAATCTTTAAGAACATTAGGATCATTACTAATCTTCATTATGTTTTGTCTAACTTTAGCTCTTTGAATAATTGTAGGTATTCTTTTTTTAATATTCTCAGGCTTTAGTTCATCACAATTTCCAGCATGAAAGACTTTAAATTCTACCTCATTAACATAACAAAGATAAACTGGTACTTGAAATACAGACCAATAGAAATCAACTTGTAATAAGTTATATGGAGAAGGTTTATCAACTGGTAGCTTTCCAGGAAACCAAGATCTAGTACCATCTTTTTTGACAATTCCCCTTCTAGGCATCTTACATTTATCTTCAATGATAAGATTATCTCCTTTTAAATCTATGTAACCATGAATAGGAATATTAATACCATCAAACCATTTAAAAGCTTCTACCTCTGGTTTACACTTATCATAACCAGGAATAGTTTGGTGAGCCTTATGACAATTAGAAATCATTAAAGGAACTATACTTTTATAATAACTTAATTTTTCTTGGTCAGCAGGTGTTAAGGCAACTAATTTATCTAGCTTATCTTTTACCGGTACAAACATTATTCTTTATCCTCTCTGTAAGACTCTACCCCAAAATAACTTAAAGGTTTCTTTAGGTAATTTCCTATCTTAATTAATGAAATTAAAGGAATACGATTATGTGCTTTTTCATATTTTTGAATTTGTTGAAAGGTAGTTCCTAATGCCTTTGCAACTTTTGTTTGAGTTATCAAAAAACACTTTCCAGTAAATTGATTAATATTGGTATGTCTAGCTTCTTTGATTTTGATTCCTATTCCTCTATAGAACTCCATATCTTTCTTAAACGGATTTTCTTTTTCTTGTATCATTTGTTTTCCTTCCTTTTATTTTGAGTATAAAATACCCAATAAGCTTATACAACTTTCAGTTTAAAACAAAAAAACCCTTAAGAACTTATTCTAAATGGTCTTTTCATTTCTTCTTCAAAAATTTTAGAACTTATGTCAGCAATTAAGTTTTTCTTCTTTTGGACTAGAGCTTGAAATTTAAACATTTTTCTGCTCTCCTCCTGTTGCCGAACTTTCAGTTCCAATACTTTTTTTGGATCCATGTTGCTCCTTACCAACTATTTTTATAGCTTCCTTGATAACCTTGCAGTCGGTAATATTAATTTTAGCAAGTTCACCAGGCATTGATTGATAGTGTGCTTTTTTGGTCGCTTCTTCAATTGTTTCACCATCAAAAAATTCTTCTACATCAGCTGAAAACTCTACAATAGATGTCTTTAAAACTTTAAACATTTAAGACAACATTTCTGCTATAACCAGCATAATCTCTTTTTAATTCGTTGCGTTCTTCAAGCTTATCAATCAGAACACTAACCGAATTTTTACTTTTATATTCCATCTCTGCAGCCATTTCTAAAAAAGTTGGCATATATCCATATTTTGTACTATAGTTTCTAATAAATTGCAATAGCTTCAACATTTTTGGAGTCATTGGTCTAAGTCCTCTTTGTTTTATTTTCATTTACTACTAACCTCCTTAAAAGTTCTGTATATCCGTTGATGTCATCAAAGCTATCCTTTTTATAATTACTTGATTGCATTACTCTCCAACATTTAAGAAAGATCATAAATAAACCAAAGAATTTTAATGGAACTTTAATTGTTTTGTTATTATGAATTGATAAATACTTCTCCATCATTCCAGCCATTACATAAGACGTATGGTCAAACTGTCCGTAATCCCCTTCTTTTTCATGTAGTAACTTTTCCATATCATTTATAAACTTTACATTATCTGGCATAATTTCCTTCCTTGTCTTTGCACCAATACGCTGCTACTTGTTTATCTTTATATCTAACACCTATTGGTAGATAATCTATTTTTACAACTTTTTCTAATCTATTAAAGCAATTTATAGATGAACTACCAAAAGGTACTGATACTTTTTCAATAGTTCCATCTACAAAAAACATAAATAAAAAAATAAACTCCATTAATTAAAATGGAATTTCTTTACTTTCTACCTTAACCTCTGCTTGAGGTCTTGCAATAGGTGTTGTTGTTTGTTGAGTTTGTTTAGGTCTAGGATCATTCTTATAACCAGATAAAATATTACCCTCATCATTAGTCCAACCAATCAAACCTTTCTCTCCACCAGCATCTGGATAATTCATTTCTCCAGTAAACTTGTCATCCCCTTTAAAGAGAACTCCTATTTGTGCAAACACTTTAACAAACTTAGTGTTACCATTTTTTGATTGAGCTTTAACACCCAAGATTGTTCCTTTATGACCATTATCTAAAATAATGTTTCCTGAGAAGTCAAGTTTAATTGCTCTTTCATCAGCTCCATTATATGGAAATAATACCCAATCTTTTTGCTTACTGTTACCATTGTTGCTTATTGGCATTGTTTTGTCCTCCATTAGTTTTTATTGTTTGTTGTTGAGAATCAAATTCTTTTTGAACTGATTCAGTTTCGTTCTTCCAATCAGAATATAACTTAGTCAACTTAGTTTCAGTTGTCTGTTGTTTTATCTTATCCTTAATTGAATTTTTTGTAGTTGCTCCTTGATTAATTACAGCATTAACTAATTCATCTGCACTAGCAAATTCTGTACCATGTAATCCAAATGAAGCTAAACACCTTCCTAAACTTGAAGTAGCAGCATTCTCTAAAGCACTTGTTTTATTAATAAAGTTAGCATCTCTTATTTCTTCTGCATGACCAACACTATAAGGAGTATCTCCAATATATAATGTAGTCTTAGCTATAACTTTTTTATCATCTTGAAAAATAATCTGCTCATCTATCTTAGATTCTGGAAAAAATTTTAATAAGTGATTATGTCTTTTAGCTACTGTTAAATAACTCTTTCCTTTAAAGTCTAATTTTTCAACATTAGAATCTAGTGAAGCTATACATTGTAACCTTTTTTCCCTGAAAGAACCTTTGAATTTTTCTTCAGTATTTTTACTTGTCGGACTTTCTTCCTGAACTACTTTTTGTTTTATTGTCATTTTTATTTCCTTCCTTTAGTTTTTGATTTTCTATTATTTGTTCTTTATCCTTATTTGCTTTTAACTCTAAATAACTTTTATTTTGAGCTATCTTCTTATCCGTTAACTCTAATGAATTAATTTTAGTTCTTAGTTCAATTATTTCATCATCTCTATTTCTTAACTGTTCTGCATATTTTTTATTATCTTGTTCATAGGCTCTTATCTTGGTTTGCATTTTTGCAAGTTCCATCATTATCTGATCTGACATTATTTTTTTCCTTTCATAACTTCTTCAAGTGTTAAATTATAAACAATCATATCCTGAACAGATTGACCAACTATGCCACCAATATCCATATTTAGATTACCTGGTAATGATTTTCTTTGTTGAGCTGTTAAGACAACATAATCATTGAACCACAAGTCTAAGCTTTTATTAAGCTGACTTGGACTCATATGATCGGCAGTAAAACAACCCCCATCTTCCTTTTTTGTCCACTCTTTCCCTATTGTTTTAAGCATTATTTATTTCCTTTCATTGTCTATTTACCTTTTAGTTGTTGAAACAAACGTTGTCAATAAATAATACATATTGATACACCTCTAAGCTTTAAATATTATTATCGCATTAAAGCTAAATGATATTCTTTCATCATCTTTATTATCCGAATCAAATTTATAAACGGTATGTCTTAAATTTGAAGGAAACAAATACCAATCTCTAACCTCTGGCAAGGCTTTATAATTTGCATCAAAAAACATATTCTCCGAACCTTCTAAAAATTCTACATTCCCTGAAGTGTCGTCATGTTCTTTAGAGTTTTTATTTGGTTTCATGGCATCAGGTATTTTTAAGTAACCAACACAACTTAGATCAGCACCTTTACCTTGATTGGTATAAGTTACATGAGTATGACAAGGGTTATAATCTCCTGGTTTTTGAACTACATACCAAGCTGAAGTAATTTTTATGCTTTCTATTTTATTATCTTTATAATGGCTACTAGTATAACCAGAAATAATAGGATCAAAAAATAATCCTTTCCATTTAAGCATTAACTCAGGTGTTATTAAATATTCGCCATGTACTTGACCAATTAATTGATTCCCCCAATCATGGGTTATAATCTTGTCTTTATCTTCTCTTATCTGTTTTAAATCCTCTTGAAATTCTTTGATTAAATCTAAAGGTAATACAGATTTAGCAAGGGTTGAACCAAAAGGTTTAAATAATTTAAAATTTATTTTATCATTCATTATAAATCTTCCATTTTATTTAGTTCATTAATATTAACTCTATATGCTGGAGGTCTATTTGAGTAACCAAAGTCAGTTAATCTTTTAGACATCTCCTCCCCATCATCTTTATAAGAGAACCACCCCATAATACTAAATTCAAAATCGCCATCATGGACAACTAAAACATATCTTGCTTTTTTCTCATTAGGTCTAATCAATAAAAAATTAGGATCTTTCTTTTTTTGTGATCTAATCTCTATATGATTCTGAAAATCGGTATCTGTATATCTTGAAAAAGAATCAGAATAAGAGCTATTGAAATAAGTATTAGTTGCCTTTGCAAAAGCTACTTCTCCTAAGCTTCCAATAACCCCATCTGTTATTTGTCTTTCAAAGCCACCTGTGTAGCCACAAGAAAACCCTTTACCTTGCTTCAAGTTCTCTATGTACCTTTTTGTTGAGTTCTCAAAGGCTAATTGCACTTCAAACGGATCTAATTTAACTTTTATCATTTTTATATCCAATCTATTTGAGGTTTACCGTTATAATTAACATCATAAATAAACCAACCAAATGCCATTAAACCACCTGCTAATTTTTGAGTTGATTCTTTTTTAAATGGAACTCTCCTAGTAAATATTAAAACTCTTTCTAGTTTATCTTTATTAAATATTAGTTCCCTTCTTTTAACACCCTCTAAATAAGAAATTTTAGAAAGCATGACAACTTTTTTTCTAGCCAACTCAAATCCCTTTAATGTAAATTCTGTTGCTAATTTAAAAGGTGGATTGGTTACAATATTATCCACTTGTTTATCAGATTCTAAAAAATCAATTCCTATTTCTCCATAATCTCTATTAATTAAATCTGAACTATAAACATCATAACCATTTTTAATCATAACTTTAGACATAGCACCATTACCACAAGCACACTCCCAAATATCACCTTCAAATTTTTGCTTATCTAATAATGATTGGGTTGCATTTTCTGGTGTTGGGTAAAAGTCATCTTTTTCTCTATCTCCATTCGCATTGTGTCCTACATAAGCTAACGCACTACTTTTTTTCATTACTTTGTCCTTTTATTAGTTGTTTTAATATCGTAGTTGTGGGGTTAAAATCGTAATCGCTTAGAAAGCATCCTGATAGAAATATAAATATTATTAAGTATTTCATTTTTTTTTAATAAACCTTTCTTCTTCTTCTATTTGCTTTTCCACTTCCTTTATGCTTTTACCATTAACATGAACATACCAACATTCAACGCAGTAATTTTTTGATCCCTCTACTACATCTGAAGGATTCTTGCATTTTATACAGACCTTATAATCTCCATATATATTGGTTTTATTCATATTGATATTCCATTGTATGGAAATTTATTACCTTTACTTAAATTACTTGTAGCCTTTATAATTCTTAAATTATTTTCTACATGGAGTCCTGAAACATTTTTACCTTGAAGCGGTATAATGTGGTCAACATGATAACCCTTTTTACTCTTTTTATATATCTCTCTAATTTTTTCTAAATTAGCCCATTTAGGGATTCTAATTAAAATATGCTTTCTTCTGTGCATAGATTTTAAATTATAATATAATTTATTATCAAGATAATGATCTTTATTCTTTTTTAAATAATACTCTCTATTTGCTAGAAAATGTTTTCTACATGATTTTCTATTTTTTAATTTTGCTTTTAAAGTTGAGTTTCTTATCTTTTGCTTATCTAATATCTCCCTATGTAATATAGGGTTGTTTAAAATATTTTGCCATTTTTTTTTATGTATTTCTTTAAGTTTTTCAGGATTATTTAATCTCCATCTTTTGGCAGTTTTTTTATCTTTTAATGGATTTTTAATTCTCCATAACCTTCTTTTTTCAGCACCATTATTTTTATAATAATGTTCTTTTAGTTCTTTATTAATTTTATCTCTATTTTCTAAACGGTATTCTTTATGCCAAATTAATAAACTTTTTTTATGTTTCTTGTAATATTTCTTTGATCTTTTAAAGCAACATTCTTTACAGGTTGCTCTATAATTTTGAGTATCTTTTCTCCAAAAAAAATATTTAACATCTTTTATTTTTTTACATTCTGAACAGCTTTTATTCATATTAAAAAAAATCTTTTGTAATCCCATTTCCATTTTCAAATAATGTTTTACCTGTTTTTATTTGATGATCTATAAGATTTTTAATACCTTTCAATGGTCTCATATATTCTTTTGGAATAAAATCGTTTTTATTTAATTTAGAATAAATATTAATCCAATATTTTTTATCCTTATTATTAAGTAAACTCCAATTTTTAATATTATTCATTTTTATCCTTTTTGGTTATTTTTTTAATCTCCTAAGTACAAAGCCATAAACATCAAGAGTTTTTTCTAATCGACCATATCTTGTAAAAGCATTTGACCAACTCTTTCTGGTTTTCCTTCTTTTACTTACAAAGCTATCTCTTTCACTTGCTATTTTTTGCCTACGTTCTAAACCTTGATATATTTTACCTAAAGGATTATATATATCCCATAACCCTATATGAACGTTTCTTACTTCCATCCATTTAACAAATTTTTTCATCTTTGTTATTTTTAATAATGAAATATCCATATTAATTAGTTAAGTGGTAAAATATTATTAATGTTAATTCAATAATAATGATTGCTTCAAGCATTTTTTCCCCTCCTTTTTAAAGTTTTTATACTTGTTATAGGTAACCCCATTCATAGCTTCAGAACCTATTAAAACATTAACCAATGTTTCCTCCATTAATTTAATAAGTGTTTTTGTTTTTGTAATCTTTTGCTTTTTCATATTTTTTACTCCAGAGCTCTTTGAATTGTGGATTGGTTGCATTGTCCATAGCCTTATGAAACATTATTAACATTCTATCTATTACTTCTATTTCATTGGTTACTATGTCAACAGTTAACCCTCTATTAATTATTTTCATTATTATCCCTTTCTCTTTCTATGCCTAAACATTCTTTGATTAATTTAAACAGTTTTTTTAATATTGCTTTCATGTTTATATCTTATCAATTTTTATTACTTGATCTCTATAAATACAATTAGAAGATTTAAAATCATCTATGAAATCAAATAAATCCTTTAAATCATTAAAAGACCTTTCAAACTCATGTTTAATAATTTCTATTTTGTCTGTTTTTGTATTCCAATATTTATATTTAATATAATATTTCATTATTTAGATTCCCCCATGAGTTGCCCATTGGTGTAACATCATCATTATTAAGGTTACAAATACCATTACAGAAAATGCGAACCCTAGAACGTAGTATATTGCTTTTTTCATATATTCCTTTTTCTAGTTAATTGTATTATTGATTGGTTTATATTTATTAAAAGTTAATAAATCCCTAAATTGTTTTAAAGCCGATTCAGTTCTTGCCAAACCATACTTTGGTACTTTTCCCTTTTCAAAGAATAACCAAAATTGAGTTTCTTTTCTTGGCTCTCCCATTTCTTTAAAATCTCCATTTTTCTTTAATATTATCATTATTTTCCTTTCTTAATTAATTTATTTAAAGCCAAACCAGATACAAAAGGAATTTTTGCATCTACTAATTGCTTTAATTGTGTTTTGGTTAAATTCTGTTTATCTAATAATTTTGACAAAGCAGTTCCTTTTTCAAATGATATTTTTTTACCTCTTAAATCTTCATAAGATTTTTTTAAAGTTTCTATTTGTTCATTTGAAAAACCTATTTCTTTGTTTGCTAAGATTTGAGAAGCTTTATTTATTAAAGTTTCTTTTGTATCGTTGCTTATTGTAGTCATGTTTTACCCTTTCTATTGGTTATGATCTATTATTAAATAAATCTCTAAAAGGTGCAAATTAATGCACCCTTTAAAGTTTTATTAATTAATTTTTGTAAAATAAGTTACAGAGTCAATTGTATCTGTAATTTTATCTTCAATTAATTTTTGAAAATTATAATCAATATTAAAATGACTATAAAAATTTACGTTAAAATAATCTGTCATGGGATCTGACTTATCATAATTATATTGATTTATAATAGATTCAACTTTTTCCTTAAAATCTTTTGAAAAATTAAATCTTGTTTCTTGCGTACTATCATATTTAATATTTACAAATCTTTTTAAATTTGTTGAACTCATTAATTTAACATGAACTGAACGACCGCCAGAATATCTTTGAATAGATACTGAAAATTTACAATCTTTAAATTGTTTTAAATCGTTTCTTATAAATTTGGCTATTTCTTTAATATCCATGCTTTTAAATTGTTCATATTTATTGCCTATTATGTTTCTTTCGTTGTTTGTTGTAATCATTGTTTTTCTTTCCTTTATTTGATTTGATATAATGTTTGCTTAGTAACTGAACAATTATGAACACCAGTTTTTAAAAAACTTAATGCCTCTTTTTTTGTCCAGAAAACACAATTTGCATTAAAATTAATATTATTTTTTAAGTCATGTCCTACTGCTTCAATGCACCAGTTGGAATCACTTCTTGAACCTCTAATATTTATCGGTTCACTTGTTGGTGTAACTGTTAAGCAATTGTTTTTTAAATTGCCGAAGTCGTCATATACACTACTCATGTTTTTTTCCTTTGTTTGATTTGTTTTAAACATACTATTCTTGTATTATATACGTTCTATACTGTCAAGCATTAAAACAATAAATAATTAAATTAATTTGTTCACTGAATGTTCTTTATTGACTACACAAAATTTGGGTATATAAGGAGGTCTAGCAAGGAAGGAAATAAAGGAATATGAATAAATTAAAAAAAGGGTTTGTTATGATCCCAAATGCTCTGTTTTATGATAATAGGGTATCAAATGACGCTAAAGTCTTATTTTGTTACATAAAAAGCTTATCGGCTAATTATAGGAACCTTAGAAACTCTAATTTATGTCTTAAGCTTGGAATCTCAATAAATACACTTCAAAAGGCAAAAAAAGAGCTCTCAGATATTGGATATATAGTTATACAGAGGTTATCAAGTGCGAACAGATATACCTTGAAATTACCTAGAGACTACCCAAAATCTACGTACCCTGACTACCCAAAATCTACGCAATCAGACTACGTAAAATTTGGGTACCATTATAAGAGTAATAACAATAATAGTAATAACAATAATAATAAAGGATTTAAAAAGTTAAAAGGCTTTAAGGATGACTGAGTATCTTTATAATAATAAACCATTACAAAAGAGTTATAATAATAGCTATAGCCTGGCAGAGAAGATTGAAATTAATAAATACATTCAATCAGACTTTGAAAATGGAATGCTTTCATTTGAGCAAATGTATCTAATTATAAATGATGGATTATACGGTAGTTACACCTGCCAAACTATAATTGATGATTTACTTTTTAAAGGTAAAATAAAGAAAAATCCTATTACACTAACAACTAGAAGTTTTAAGCCTAAAAAAAAGCCTTTTGATTTGTAATATACCATATAATGTGTTAAGTAAATTCTAGGCTACTAGCTCCCTTAAGCTTTGGTCTATTAGTTATATAACTGTTGCCGGTGGAGTTTTCCCTTTCCTTTCTATCTCTACCGGTAACCCTATAAATATTATTATGGCTTTACTAAAGTAAAGAAATTAACATGGCAGGAAGAAAAAAGAAATTAACAGAAAAACTATTTGATAAGCTTTTAAATCTTATTGCTGATGGTTTAACCATTAGAGAAGTGTTTAGTAGAGATGATGTAGATTTTACATGGCAATCTTTTAGAAACTATTTAATTAAAGATAATATTTTAATGGATAGATACATCAAAGCAAAGGAATTGGCAGTTGATCTAAGACTTTCAGAGCTGGAAGACAAAAGAAAAGAACTAGAAATTAAAATAGAATCAGGAGAATTAGATCCAAAGGCAGCTCAAAACTTGGTTAACTTATATAAAATAATCGTTGCTAGTTCTCAATGGTCTGCAAGTAAACTAAACGCTAAAAGATACGGCAAAAGTGCAGAGGTTTTAAGCATTAACTCAGAGAAGAATCAACCATTAACCATCAGTTGGAGTAAACCATAGTGACAAATATGTCACAAATACAGTTAAGTGTGATAAATATGTCACAGTATTATGGACTAGAAGTATTTATATATATAGGAATGATTTATAATTTACACATAAAATTTACAAATATTACATACGAAGTTAAAACCTAGCCAATATGAAAGAAATATAAAAGCATTAATTATTACTATTGATAATCTTAAATTATCACTAGTAATAATGTAAGGGATTATGAAGAACAAATAGCGAACATGGGGGGGTTTAAATTGGCTATACCCATTTTTAGAGTTACCTCTTAAAATAATATCGATACAAGGCATATACACATGGATGATAAATTCTTAAAAACAACAATCTTTATAGTCAAAAATAAGACTACAAAAAAACCAATAGTCATTACTCACTTTGAAGGGTTCAGGGATAAAGCTGATGCTGAAGACTTTTCATTGTTTATTAAAGAACAGTTTGTCCTGGAAGAAGATTTTTTAAATCAAAACAAAACTTTACATTAGGGGGGGGTGCTTTTTAAAATATGAAACAAATAGTAATTCCATACGCACCAAGAGAAATCCAAAATTTTTTGCATGAAAAATGCGACACAAACCGTTTTAACGTAGTCATCGTTCATCGAAGGGGGGGTAAGACTGTGTTTGCTATCAACCACCTAATCAGAGCGGCTCTAACGTCCAGTAAACCCTATCCTAGATACGCTTTCATCTCTCCATTCCGTCTGCAAGGCAAAAGTACAGCTTGGGACTATATGAAACAATTTTCTGCCACAATTCCAGGAGTTAAGTTTAATGAGTCAGAATTAAGAGTTGACTTTCCAATTAACAATTCCAGAATACAGATATTAGGTGGTGAGAATAGTGCTGCCATAAGAGGTCAATACTTTGATGGTATAGTTTGTGATGAAACTCAGAATCTTTCGCCAGACCTTTTTGATACTGTTTTAAGACCATGCCTCTCCGACAGAAAAGGTTTTGCAATATTTATTGGTACTCCAATGGGAAGAAATTGGTTCTATGAATTACATGAGAAAGCAAAATCAAACAAAGACTGGTTCACAGCTGTTTTCAAAGCTTCAGAGACTAAGATTATAGCTCAAGACGAACTAGACGCTGCGAAACAAACTATGTCTCCAGAAAGTTATGCTCAGGAATTTGAGTGTTCTTTCCAAGCTGGAATAAGTGGTTCTTACTTTGGATCTACGATTGAAGAATTAGAGAAGAAAGGCAATATTACTAATTTTGATATAGAGGATGATTTGGAAGTTGAAACCTGGTGGGACTTAGGAATGAATGACAGTACCGTAATAACCTTTGCTCAACGAAGACCTAGTGGCGAAATTAGAATTATTGATTGCTATGAGAACTCAGGAGAGGGTTTAGAACACTACATTAATATCATAGATAGTAAACCTTACAAATATTCAAAACATATTGCACCCCATGATATTAGAGTTAGGGAGATTGGCACTAATAAATCAAGATGGGAAACAGCAAAAGAATTAGGACTAGAATTTGACATAGCACCCAAACTTAGTGTAGAAGACGGTATTGAACAAGTTAGAAGAATGTTGCCTAAATGCTACTTTCATAAAAACAATTGCAATAAGCTTGTAGAAGCGTTAAAGTCATATTGTAAACGTTGGGATGAAAAAAATAATTGCTTTAGAAATAAACCTCTACACAATTGGGCATCTCACTTTTGTGATTCGATAAGATATGGTGCTGTTACAGAACCTATAGAAAGATCGGATTGGAAAAAGCCGATAAGAATTAATACAAATTATATAGTTTAATATGGCAAAAAAAAATAAAGATCAAAAAGAAAAATCAGATATAGAATTAAAAAGTTTAATAAGCAACCAGATCACAAATGGATTAGGTTATTTAGGTGGACAGCTTTCAGAGCAAAGAAGAAAATCTTTAGAATATTATTTAGGCGATAAACTTGGAACGGAAATAGATGGTCGTTCACAAGTAGTAAGTACAGATGTATCTGATACGATTGAAAGTCTATTACCAAATCTATTAAGAGTATTCACAGCTTCCGATAATGTTGTTCGTTGCGAACCTATGACTGGTGAAGATGTTCCTATGGCAGACCAAGCGACAGCTTATTTAAATCATGTATTCTACAAAGAAAATAATGGTTTCCAATTATTATATAATTTTTTTAAAGATGCTCTAATAGAAAAAAATGGTTTCCTAAAAATTTATTGGGACGACTCTGAAAAAGTTGAATACGAAACTTACGAAAACCTATCACCTCAAGAAAAAGAAGATTTAGAAAATACTAAAGACGAAATAGAATTTGTTGAAGAAGAAGTTTTTGAAGATGAAGATGCTAGAGAACAATTTGAAGCAACTTTAGAACAATATAAATTACAAGGTATGGACACAAGCCAAGTTCAAGAACCTAATTTTGATTTATATAATTGTAAAATTAAAAGAATTAAAAAAACAGGTAAAGTAAAAATTGAAAGTGTTCCGCCAGAAGAATTTTTAATTGAAAGAAATGCTAAGACGATTGATGATGCAAATTTTGTAGCTCATAAAGTTTTAATGACAAGATCAGATTTAGTTTCGATGGGTTACTCACAAGATGAAGTTGATGAATTACCAAAATCAAGTTTAGATGTTTTCAATACTGAGCAAGTTGTAAGGATGAGAGATATAGACGATTATCCAACTAGCACTTCAACAGATAGTTCAACAGAAAAAGTTTTAGTTTATGAGTGTTATATAAAATATGATTATGATGGTGATGGTATTGCAGAGTTAAGAAAAGTTGTAGCAGCTGGAGATCAAGGTTCTAATATCCTATCTAATACACCTTGTGATAATGCACCTTTTGTTACAGTAACTCCTATTCCTATGCCACACAGATTTTATGGCAGATCAATTTCAGAATTAGTTGAAGATGTTCAATTAATGAAATCTACTGTGATGCGACAGTTGTTAGACAATATGTATTTAACAAATAACAACAGAGTTGCAATCATGGATGGTATGGTTAATATGGATGACCTACTTACGACTAGACCTGGTGGAATCGTTAGAACTAAACAACCACCTAACCAAGTTTTACAACCCCTACAAGCTCAACCAATTTCACAACAAGCTTTTCCTTTATTAAGTTATTTAGATTCAGTTAGAGAAGGTAGAACTGGTGTTTCAAAAGAAGCTCAAGGTTTAAGTCCTGATACATTAAATGCTAAAACTGCAACTGGTGTAAATGCTTTGATGACGCAAACTCAAATGAGATCAGAATTGATTGCTAGAGTCTTTGCAGAGACAGGTGTTAAAGAATTATTTAAAAAAATATTTGAACTAATGGTTAAGTATCAAGATAAAGAAAAAATTATTATGATGAGTAACCAATACATTCCAGTTAGACCTACTGAGTGGAAAGATAGATTCAATATATCAATTGTTGTAGGATTAGGAACTGGTTCTAAAGAACAACAAACTATAATGTTAAATTCTATTTTAGAAAGACAAATTCAAGCCTTCCAATTGCAAGGAGGTAGAGAATTACCAATGGTGAGTCTTAAAAATATATATAATACTTTAACGAAGATGGTTGAAAACGCTGGACTTAAAAATGTAGATACTTACTTTGTTAATCCAGATGTGGGTAAACAAATGATGCCACCACCACAACCACCTGAGCCATCTCCAATTGAAAAAATTGAATTTACTAGAATTGATGCTGAAAATAAAAGAAAAATGGCAGATATTGAAATTAAATATAAAGAGTTAGAGCAAGATAATAAAAAATTAATGCTAGATTTTGAAGCTAAAATGAAAGAAATGTCTTTGAAATATAATACTCAATTAGATAGTGCAAAAATTAAAGCAGATGCAGAGATGGAAAAGATAGTATTTTCAGAACAAAGTAAAATCCTTGACCAAGCACAAAAATCAACTAATATGTTTCAACAACAAGTAAAAGGATTAAATGGAAACGAAAGACCAGACGGACAGAGCGGTGGAAGTGAGCCGATCGAACGAAGCGAAACAAATATTGGGGAGTAAACTTTTTCAAGAGAGTATAGAAACTCTTAAAAAAATTTATTCTGAAGCACTACTTTTAAAAACAGGTGCTGATGAAAGTGATACTAGAGAAAAACTTTGGATCGCTTATAATGTTGTAGGTAAAGTTGAGCAACACTTACATACAATAGTTGAGACTGGAAAACTAGCTTCGAAACAGTTAGAAGATTTCAGACAACAACAGAATAACACAAAATTTTAACCATTAAGGTTAGAATAAGCCAAGTCGAAAGACAGCTTAACTAGGAGAAGACTATATGTCTGAAGGAAACCCTTTACTGAACAATGAGTCAGTACAAGGTGCAGCTAAAACTATTGAAGGTTTGATGGACTCTAATGGAGTTATCAACAAATCTACAAAAGAAGCAGCACCAGTTGAACCAGAAGAAACTACAGAAGTAGAATCTGAGGTTGAACAAAAACCAGAAGCTCAACTTGATGAAACTCAAGAAGTTGATGAAGAAGAACAAGCATCAGAAGATGAAAATGCAATTGAAGAAAAAGCAACCGATCTACACCAGGTTACAGTTAATGGTGAAAAGATTGATGTTGACCTTGATGAATTAAAAGCAGGTTATCAAAAGGATGCCGACTACAGACGAAAAACTGAAGAAATAGCAATCGAAAAAAGAGAGCTTAAATCTGAGGAAGATCGTTTGAAGAATCAGTATTCAACTAAAATGGATGATTTAAATTCATTAGTAGTTACTTTAAATGCTGAGATTAACAATGATATGAATTCTAAGGAGCTTGATGCTCTTTGGGATGAAGATCCAACTGAAGCTGCTAGAGTTGATCGTAAGATGACTAAAAGAAAACAAACGATTCAACAAGCACAGCAAAGATTGAGAGAACATCAAAATGCTCAATTTCAGGAAGTGTTAAAAGGTGAACAAAAAAAACTTCACTTAAAACATCCTGTACTTGCTGATCCTATGAAGGGTAATGCAGTTAAGTCAAATATTATGAACTACCTAAGTTCTAAAGGATTCTCAAATGAGGATGTTTCTAGGATTTATGATTCAAGATATTTTGATGTAATTATGGATGGAATGAAAGCTAATGCAGTTAAAACTAATTTAGTAAGTAAAAAAGTTAAACCATCTAAATTTGTTAGGTCAGGCGTTAAAACTACTAAAGAAGATATAAATAGCCAAACTAGGTTGAATCAGATTAAGACGTTGAAGAAATCAGGAAGCACAAAAGATGCTACCGATTTATTGATGCGTTATCTATAAACAATAACCTAACGGAGAAAATAAAATGGCTACATATCAAACATACCAAGCTATAGGAAACAGAGAAGACCTATCGGATATTATATATTCGATCAGTCCAACTGAAACTCCTTTTATGTCTGGAATTGCGAAAACAAAAGCAACAAACACACTACATGAATGGCAAACTGACGCACTAGCTGCGGTTGCGGCAAATGCTGCTATTGAAGGAGCTAGTATAAGTTATGCAACTCTAACACCATCAGTTAAAGAAACTAACTACACTCAAATTTCTACTAAAGGAATTAAAGTTTCAGGAACGCAAGATTCTGTAACTTCTGCTGGAAGAAACAATGAGTTAGCTTACCAAGTTGCAAAAAGTGCTAAAGAGTTAAAAAGAGATATGGAAGTAGCTCTTTTAACTAATATTGCTAAAGCAGCAGGTGATGCTACTACAGCTAGAAAACTTGGAGGAGCTCAAACTTGGTTTGAAACTAATGTTGACGCTGGTGCAGGTGGTTCAGGTGCTGGTAATGGTGCAATCAGAACAGATGGTACTCAAAGAGCATTTACTGAAGCACAATTAAAAGGTGTTCTAGTATCTTGTTACAATGAAGGCGGAAACCCTAACATGATTATGGTTAATGCTTTTAACAAACAAAAACTATCTGGATTTACTGGTGGTTCTACTAGATTTGACGCTGCAGAAGATAGAAGATTAATTACTTCTATTGATGTATATGAGTCAGATTTTGGAACTATGCAAGTATCTCCTAATAGATTCATAAGAGGTGCTAATGCTACTTCTGCTAAAATAGGTCAAGATGCACTTATTTTAGATATGGAATACTGGGCTTGTTCTTTCTTAAGAGACTTCTCACTACAAACTCCTGCACAAGACGCTGATGCAGATCAGAGATTTATGGTTGCTGAATACACTCTTGAGTCAAGAAATGAAAAAGCAAGTGGTTTAATCACAGATTTAACTACTTCATAATAAATAAATTTGCTTGGGGTGTAACCTAAAAAAATGCACCCCAGTCAATTAAACAAAACGTTGAAATCTTAATAAGGTTATAGATGGAACAACAAATGGAGAAAACACAATGAGAACATTAAACGATTACTTTTTAACATCAGCAATACCTGACGTATCAACTGCATCATCTACTTTTGTAGTTATACCAGACGCTGGTAGAATAGTTAAAATATTTGCTCACAACAAAGCAACCACTACTGGAACTGCAGCTGTTACTTTTGAAATAGACGGTGTAGCTTGTACTTCTGGTGCAATAAGTCATATTGCAACAGCTTCAGCTGGAAAACAATATGAAGTAGAACCTACAGCATTAAATAATGTAAATGAAGGTTCAGCACTTGAATGTATTACTAACGGTGGATCTACAAACGCTTCTAAAATGGAAATAACTTTTGTTATTAGAAGATAATAAGATATAACAATATTTGGGGGATCTTACCTAGCGGTACTTCCCCCTTACTAACTAATGGAGAAATAAAATGAGTTTTAATTACGGACTAAGACCTATAACACATCAAGGTAAAACAAGTGATGGAACATCTGCTCAATCTAGTGCTTTTGGAACACAAACTGAATATGTAAGAATAGCAGCAACTGCTGATGTTTATATTTTATTCGGTGCAAACCCAACTGCTGTTGCAACTGCTGATTCATCAACTATCTTTATACCTGCTGACCAACCTGAAATTTTTAAAGTTTCACCAGGTGAAAAAGTAGCTTTTATTGGTACTGCTGAAATTTCTATTACTGAAATGTCTGGCTAATGGCTAAACAAAATTTTGCATTTTATGTAAAAAGAGATCAGAATAAAAAACGACCAGGTTGCCATAAGAAATCTCAGAACAAATCTGAGTGTAGGCAAAAAAGTCAGAATAGATATAAAGGTCAAGGCAGATGAGAAAAGATACAGTATTAGATGGATTACAAAAAACTACTTACATGCAAGATGACATGGAAGGTAAAATTATTACTAAGGAAGAAGTTGATATAACTCCTCACTTAGATCATAATAAAAAACTACTAAATTTAAATGATGGTTATTCTAAATCAAGAGATTTAAAAAGAGTTGCTAGTATTCCAACTATTGCTTTAAGTGTCTGGGCAAAAGAGTATAATGGTAGTAATAATTGGTTTGGTTTACCACCAGAAGTACAGAATAAAATATTAAAAACAAAATTGAATAGTAATGAGTTTCAATACTTTAAAACAGCAGAAGGTAATATATAATGGCATTAGCAACTTACTCAGATTTAAAAACATCACTTGCAAATTGGTTAAATAGAACTGATCTAACAACAGAGATAGCGGAAGACTTTATTGTCTTAGCAGAAAAAGATTTTAATTCTAAATTAAGAGTTAGAAAAATGATTACTCAATCTTCAATTACAGTTGATTCTGAATTAGTAACTTTACCAACAGGATTTTTACAAGTAAGAGATTTTTATATTTTACAAGGTGGAGTTAAGTATGCTTTAAATTATATTACTCCATCTCAAATGGATCAGATTAAAGGAACATCATCAACTGGTATGCCTTCTACTTATACAATCTTAGGAGATAATTTAAGATTTGCTCCAGTACCATCATCTTCATATTCAGGAATTATAAATCACTATAAAGAATTTGATCCACTATCAGTTACAAACACTTCAAATTATATTTTAACAAATCACCCAGCTATTTATTTATATGGTTCATTATATCATGCTTCTAATTTCTTAGGTGGTATTGAGCCTAATCAAGCTGGACAATGGGAAAAAATGTATCAAACGGCTTTGGAAAGACTTGATAGAAATGACAAAGAAGATTCTTATGGTAATGCACCTTTACAACAAAGATCAGATGTAAGTGTAGCAGGTTCATTTAATGATATAAGTAGATTTTCTACAAACAACAACGTTTAGGAATATTAATGCAAGTACCCTTTGGCGAATGGCTACCAGATCAACCAGAACATAATAATCCTGGTGCTAATGTAGCTAACAATGTTTACTATGCTTTAAATTCTTATAAAAGATTTCCCTCTCTAGTTAATTATTCTACTAATGCTCTACCAAAAGATTCAAGAGGAGCTGGTTCTTTTAGAGATAATTCTAATACCGTTTTTAATTTTGTAGCAACACAAGATACTCTCTATACTTTAACTGGAGGAGCATTTAATGAGTTAGGTGCTAGTGGATTATTATTATCTACTGCTAAAGCTTCATGTACAATTACAGTTTCTGATTATGGAAATATAGCTGATGGAAAAACTATTACTTTAACTAAAAATGATGCTTCAACTATTGTATTTACTTCAACGTCTAGTTCTCCATCTACAAATGAATTTCAAGTACAAACAAATAATAATACTACAGCAACAAATTTACAAACTGCTATTCATGCTCATGCCGATTTTACAGCAACAGTTACGGATGCAGTTGTTACAGTAACAAGAGCAACTATTGGTAGAGAAAATTTAACCAATGTTTCAACAGATACTGTAAGATTAACAACAACAAATTTTATTGGTGGAACACCTTTAACAGGAGCTTCAACAGATTATATAACTTTTACTCAATTTGGAAATTATGTAATTGCAAGTAATGGTGTAGATGCACCTCAATATTATTTAATGGGTACGTCAACTGTTTTTGCAAATCTATCTAACATTGCAACATCAGGTACAGTTCCAATATTTAAAGTTTCAGGAGTAGTAAGAGATTTTTTAGTAACTGGAAATGATTTAACAGCTTCAAATAAAATACAATGGTCTGGAATTAATGATTTAGCAACTTGGGAAGCAGGAACTAAACAATCAGATAGTCAACAACTTCCTGGTTCTGGTGGACAAATTACTCATATAACATCTGGAGAAATTAGTTATGTATTCAGACAAAATTCTATAATTAGAATGGATTATGTTGGTGGTTCAACTGTATTTAGATTGTCAATGATCTCACCAAATAGAGGAGCTGTTTATGGAAGAACAGTTTGTCAAGATAATCGTAGAGTATTTTTTTATGCTGATGATGGATTTTTTGAAATTAATGGAGATACAGTAAAAGCTATTGGTGCAGAAAAAGTAAATAGATTTTTTGATATTAATTTAAACAAAGCATATTCAGATAGAATTTGTGCTGCTGTAGATCCTTTTAATCAATTAGCAATTTGGCTTTACCCTTCATCTTCTGACACAGCAAATACTACTGGAATTTGTGATAAAGTTTTAATTTATAATTATGCTACTGAGAAATGGTCATCTGCTAATGCTAATGCTAGTACAATATTTTCTCAATTTGTTGGAGCTTATACAGTTGAGTTAATGGATATTATTTCTGAAAATTTAGATAATATTAATATTTCTTTAGACACAGATTTTTGGAGTGGTGGACAATTATTACTAGGTGGTATAGATAGTGATTATAAAGCTGCTATTTTTTCAGGAACAGAAAATGTTGGAGAAATAGAAACTACAGAATTAGAGTTGTTTCCTGGATTAAGATCGTCTATAATAAGTGTAAGACCAATTGTAGATGCTGCAGCGACAGTAACTATTAAGACAAGAGATAGACTTACAGATGCAGTTACTGAATCAACTACTTCAAGTATGAACTCTACAGGTGTTAATCCAGTACGACAATCTGGCAGATACGTTAAAGTAAATGTTAAAATACCAAGTGGTGGAGCTTGGAAGGATGCTCAAGGAATAGATTTAATTGCATCAAAATCAGGTTTGAGATGACAGATAAAAGTGATATAGATAACGTAAGATATAGTTTTGAAACACAAGAATTTTTTCAAAGACAAATTGAAGAAGCAATTAACGCATTAATAAACGAAAAAAATCAAGAAAATAATAAAGCTTATGCTTGGTTTTTAGGAGATTAAATTATGGCAGGAATAAAAGATTACTCAACAACCCAAGCTAACAACATAGATTTAAATGGTATAAGTACAGCTGAGGGAATGTTACCTTCTAATCTGAATAATGCAATAAGAGCATTGATGAAGAATACTAGAGAATGGTATAATGATAGTCAATGGGTTGAGTACGGAGATGGTGATGCAGCTTTTACAGCAGCTTATGCAAGTGGAACTTCATTTACAATTGCTGGTGTTAATGTTACAGCAATTTATCATACTGGAAGAAGAATTAAATTAACAGCTTCTACTCCAGGAACAATTTATGGAACTATTTCTAGTTCAACTTTTTTTACAAACACTACTATAAATGTAACTTGGGATAGTGGTTCATTATCAAGTGAAGCTATTACAAATATTTATATTGCAGCTTTATCAAAAACAAACACATCTATTCCTGGTGAAGTTATTGGAACAACTCAATTAGTAGATGGATCAGTTACAACTGCTAAACTTGCAGATGATGCAGTTACAGTTGCTAAGATGGCAGTTAATTCTGTAGATTCAGATCAATATGTTGATGGTAGTATAGATACAGCTCATATTGCATCTGCACAAATAACAGCAGATAAAATTGGAACTGATGCTGTAACTACAGCTAAAATAAATGCTGACGCTATAACAAGTGCTAAAATAGGTGATGATCAAATTGATAGTGAACATTATGTAGATGGCTCAATTGACACAGCTCATATTGCAGACTTACAAATTACAGTCGCTAAAATGGCAGTTAATTCTATTGACTCTGACCAGTATGTAGATGGTTCAATAGATACAGCTCACATAGCTGATTCTCAAATTACTTCTGTAAAAATAGCAAATGATTCAATTGTTGATGCAGATATTAATTCTAGTGCAGCAATAGATGCAACTAAAATTGCAGATGGAACTGTAACAAGTTCAGAATTTCAATATATTAATACTTTAAGCTCTAATGCTCAAACACAAATAGATGCTAAGGCAGCAACAACTTATGTTGATAATGCAGTTGCTGGATTAAGAACTAGAATTATTGCAGAGTGTGCTTCAACTGCCAATGTAGTTATTTCATCAGCTCTTGAAGCTGGAGATGTTATTGATGGTGTTACACTTGTTTCTGGAGATAGAGTTCTTTTAAAAAATCAATCTACTGCTACAGAAAATGGTTTATATCTTGCAGTATCAAGTGGTGCAGCATCAAGAGATCCTGAACATGATACTATTGCAGAACTATCAGGTGGTATGGTTGTAGTTAATCAAGGTTCAGTCAATGATGATAAAATATTTTTATGCACAACAAATACTGATGCAACATTAGGATCTACAAGTATTACTTATACAACAATTACTCCACAAAATGTTGGAACAGTTACTTCTATCACTGCTGGTACTGGTTTATCTGGTGGTGCAATTACAAGTTCTGGCACAATAGCAATTGATACAGGAACAACTGTAGATAAAACAACAGCACAAACCTTAACAAATAAAACTTTAACAACTCCAATAATTACTTCTATATCAAATACTGGAACTGTTACTATACCATCTGGAGCAGATACATTAGTTGCTAGAACAAGCACAGATACACTTACAAACAAAACTTTAACTTCACCAAAAATAAATGAAGATGTAGTAGTAACTTCTACTGCAACAGAATTAAATAAATTAGACGCATTAAGTAGAGGAAGTATTATTTATGGTAATGCTAGTGCAGCTACAACAGTTTTAACTAAAGGTACTGCTACTCAAGTATTAACATCTGATGGTACAGATATATCTTGGTCTGACTCTGCTAGTGGTGGAATAGATTGGCAAACAATTATAACAGCTTCAACTCTTACAGCGGTTGCTGGTAATGCTTACTGGATAGATACAACTTCAAATACTTGTACAATTACATTACCTAGTTCTGCTTCTAATGGCGACCAAATTATCTTTGCAGACTATGCAAGAACTTGGGGAACAAACAAAATTATAATAGATTCTAATGGTTTAAATTATCAAGGTGAAGATGATACATTTAATGTTGAATATGGAATAAATGGTCAAACAATTAATATAGTTTATTCAGATGCTACTAAAGGTTGGATTCCTTTAGATGATGATGATGTAACAGAAGCACCAGTTGCACCACCTACACAAAAAGCTATCTTTGGTTATGGTTCTACTGGAAGTAATGTTTCAATAACTAATTTAGTATCTAATTCAGGAGTAGTGGCAACTGATACTACTGGAGTTGGTTCTGCTAGACGTGGTTTAGCAGCAGCTTCTTATGGTGGAGATAAAGCAATTTTTGGTTATGGATTAACTGGTGCTTCTGTTTCCATGACAAATCTAGTATCTAGTTCTGGTGTTGTAGCCACAGACACTACTGGAGTTGGAACTGCTAGATATGATTTAGCAGCTGCTGGTTATGGTGGAGATAAAGCTATCTTTGGTTATGGTTCTACTGGTTCATATGTTTCAATAACTAATTTAGTTTCAAGTTCTGGAGTAGTGGCAACTGATACTACTGGTGTGGGTACAGCAAGAAGTCGTTTAGCAGCTGCTGGTTATGGTGGAGATAAAGCTATCTTTGGTTATGGTTATACTGGAAGTAATGTTTCAATAACTAATTTAGTATCTAATTCAGGGGTAGTGGCAAGTGATGTAACTGGAGTTGGAACTGCTAGACGTGGTTTAGCAGCAGCTTCTTATGGTGGAGATAAAGCAATTTTTGGTTATGGATTAACTGGTTCATATGTTTCAATAACTAATTTAGTATCTAATTCAGGAGTAGTGGCAACTGATACTACTGGAGTTGGAACAGGAAGAAATGCTTTAGCAGCTGCTGGTTATGGTGGAGATAAAGCTATCTTTGGTTATGGTTATACTGGTTCATATGTTTCAATAACTAATTTAGTTTCAAGTTCTGGAGTAGTGGCAACTGATACTACTGGCGTTGGAACTGCTAGATATATTTTAGCAGCAGCAGGGTATTCAACAACAGCATAAAATTTATGGCATCAAAACTAAACACAGAATTTAACTACCGATACCAAGTCATAGGAGATACGGCTTGGGAAAAGATAAAAACTTTAAAAGGTTTTTTAGAAGGTAGGGTGAGAGCAGCCGTATTAGAAGAAGTAGGTAATTTAAAATACCAAGCTAAACTAGCAAAACTAAATCGTCTTGAAAAAGAAGCTGGTTTGCAAGAAGATATATTGGAATTAAAAGCTGAAATTATGGAACTAGAAAGCCATCAAGTAGCTGCAGATGAAGCCTTCAAATTAAACAAAGATGAGATTGTCATTCTAAATAAACTATTAAAAGAACTATTTATCATTGCAGAACCTACAAGAATTGAGGGTTACACAGATGAAGAAATGTTTGAAGCTAATGCTGCAAATGAATTT